>Ga0364900_10387_pt1 | contig 14241 bp, 6 predicted proteins | sample ExccelJu500002D3_FD_206974 | JGI IMG/M metagenome (GOLD analysis project Ga0364900, IMG submission 206974) | Enriched cells from Trout Bog Lake Hypolimnion, Wisconsin, USA - BchlTB.July09.5000.02.D3 | ecosystem: Environmental > Aquatic > Freshwater > Lake > Hypolimnion/Profundal zone | place: USA...
AGAAATCCAGCGCCCGCGAGCCGTTGCTTGCGCCAGCCACTCCCGACCCGGTCACCCCGTGAAGATCGGCCGGCGTGCCGCTCCCGTCCGTCATTTGCATGGTCACATTGACGCCGCCCCCGCTCGTATCGCTCGGGCTCGTGGTCGTGCCGGGCGCATCAGTAAACGGAACCCTCAACGCCAAGACTGGCGCCGCCGGGATAAACCAATTGTAAACCCGCACATAATCCACCTGCATGTCCCCTGGAAACACTGTCGAGCCAGTGGGATTGCCGTCGAAGTTGCCCCCAACCGCCAGGTTCATGATAATGTAAAAGGGGATGTTGAACGGCGCCGGGTAAGGATACCCTGTGCTGTACCATGAATTCTGCGTCTGGTAAAGCACGCCATCGACAAACCAACTGAAGGAGTTGGTGGTCCATTCCATGGCATAGACGTGCCAGCCCGTGACGGAGCCACTGTTAGGAAAGTCGTAAACCGCTCCGGTATGGACGTTGTTCGGATACGACCCACCGTAGTGAAGTGTGCCCATCACCTCGGTTGGGATACGCCCCTTGTTCTCCATGATATCCACCTCTCCCGAAGCCGCCCAGCCGCCATAAACCGAATTCACTGGCATCAGCCATAAGGCCGGCCAGTAGCCCGTGCCCTGGGGCAGTCTAGCGCGGAACTCAAACCGGCCGTATAGTGTGCTGAAAAGACCCAGCGTTTTCAGCTTGGCCGACGTGTAGCTACACCCGCCATAATTCTCTTTCCTCGCCACGATGTGCAGCAATCCATTGCTCACATAAACGTTGGTGGCGCGAGTGGTGTAATACTCCAGCTCATTGTTGCCCCACCCTCCGGAGCCGTTGCCGGTGTCGAATGTCCACTTGGTGCTATCAACATTCGTGCCGCTGAACTCGTCGCTCCAGGCAAGCTGCCAGCCCGCGAACACGGCCTGCGGGTGGCTAACCAGGCACCCAAGGAGGAGCACCGCTGCCGCAGCCCGGACGGCTGCTCGTGGGAGGGGGTGTATCACGCGAGTTTCAACTCAAAGCGCGTGAAGGCCGGCCCGACGCCGGCCTTCAACGCGCACAACGATTACCTTAACTCAAAGGTTTAAGGATTATGAGCTCGGACGCGATAGAAGCGCGCACCAGCACTGAGGGTATCAGGAACAGTTCTCACTGTGCCGTCCCCAATCACGGTCGTATTGGTCTGCCAAGTGGACAGCGCACTGGCCGCGTTGCCCGAGTAAAGGACCTCGTAGATCGCCCCGTTGGTGGTCTGGAACGAGAGGTTGAACTGGCCGCTGGACACCGACGGCTTGAGCGAGAAGGGCGGCGGCGGCGGCGGCGGGGTAATCGTCACCGGGGTCAGATACAGGTCATCGGAGTAAACGCCACCACCGGCATAAGACCAGTTGAATTCGTAAACCTGGACGGTTGCCGAAACGGCGCCAGCGGGGGCCACGAGGTCGATGCCGCCGGTCAGGTTGGTTACTTGTAACAGTGTCCACGTATCCGGCGTGGAAGCCGCGGTCATGGGCGGGGCCGCGATTCCCAAGATTGTAGCTCCGGAGGCGTCCTTGAACGAGAACTGCAGCGTGACGGTCGTGGTCGCTCCGAGCGCCTCGTACTGTGACATGTAGAACCAGCCCCCTGCGTGATAGGTCACGCCGGCGGTGACAGGCACGGTCTGGTTGTAGCCGTCATCCGCGTCGCTACTATAGACATCGCAAACGTAGTTACCGCCGTGAACTGATACCGGCGTCAGGGTCAGGTAATAGGTATCATTGGTCGTTTTGAGCACCACCCCGTTAAACTTGCTCCAGGCCGTTTCCCATGGTAACTGCAAAGCTGAATCCTCAAAACCGGGATTGACAAGGAGGTTGGTTACGTACTGTGTCGAGGTGATCACCTTCAACCCGTTCGTCGCGGTGAACACCCCGCCATTAACTAGCACATAGTAATTTGTGCTCGTGTCAGCGGTCGTAACATTCGCGATGCCCAACGTCGGGGTTGTGACACCGGAGTAGTGGCCATCGTTGGCCAGAGGATTCCCATCTTTGTTGTACCAGGCGTAGGTCGGAGTCGTCGAGCCCGCAGCCGCCACCGTGATCGTGACGTTCGTACCCACAACCACGGTTTGGCCGAAAGCAGGCGTGATCGAAATAAGTCCTGGATCGTTCACCGTGAGGTACGCTTGACTGCTGGTAAGCGGCCCGGCTGAGTCGGTCACGGTCACAGTATAGTTGCCCTGCATGGCCACTGTCACATTGGACAAGGTCAACGTCGAGGTGGTAACGCCATGGGCGTTGGGGTCCGTAATGTCGGCGCCGTCCTTCTGCCATTTATATGATAGGGTCGAGAGGCCGTCCGCAGTCACCGAGAACGTCGCTGTCTGACCATAAACCTTGGTCACAGGCGCCGGTTGAACGCTGATTTCCGGATCGGGCTTCGAGGTCCTGATCAATGACACGTCATCCCACATGCTCGAACCTTGAGCGTAAACGCCAGCGCTGGGGCCGGGTTGGTAGTAAACCATTTCGAAGCGTAAGAACGCAGTGCCAGCCGGAGCGGTCAGGGTTGTGCCACCGGTCGAGTTTGTCACTTGGAAGTGGATCCACGTGTCGGTTGGTGAACTGGTGGTTAGGGACTGCGAGGTGTATGCGGCTAACGGGGTATTATAATTCATACTCGCATCCATAAATAGAATCCGCAGGTAGGAACTGCAGCTACCATTGCCGTTAGCCCCGATGTTGTTCGGAGTCTGGGTTGAAACCCAGCCATCGGCGGTCCACGTGGAGGCAGGCGCGACCGCAAACGTCTGCTGGGCGCCGGGAGCCTGAGCGTACGGCTGGTAGTACCCCCATAGCTTAAGGGCGTGGGTGCCGGTGTGTACGGTGACGTACTTGGTCGTGCTTCCCTGGACGAACATGGTCGTGTCTTGAGACGAGAAGGCAAGCCCCTGCGATGCCCACCACCAAGGCGGGACGTACGCCCAGCCGTTGGTGCCAGACTCGAACCCTGGGTTGGTCAGCCAGTTGGTGAGAGTTTGGGCGCGCGCAGAAATTGCGGCCAGAATGGCAAAGGAGGCCATCAATGTGATTAACAGGCTGGTCGGCCCGTTCCGACGAGTTGGGCTAAACCCAACTTTGCTTTGTTCGTAGTGAGCGGATGATTTCATTGGTTTTGAACTTTCTTTGTTTATTGATGGGGTTCGAGTTGCGGAATTATTGGACAATTTTCTGTGTGTGTTTCAGGGCGGTGTCGGCTCTTGTGTGCGTCTCGTTATTGCGAGCTAAAGTTGGTAAAACTCAGTAATGGTTTCGCGGCTGGCGCTTGCTAATTCAGGCTGCTGCTCCGTTGCTTCAGCCAATCCAAGTCGCCCACGGTACTGCCCGGCCCCCCCCCAACTCGGCTTGGAATTGATCCCAAGCACCTTGGGGTCCTTCCATTTCTTAATCTCGGCGTGACCGTCAGCAAATGATAAACCGCCCGCCCCATTGTGGTAGCTGGCCGGATAGTCAATCCACACCGGGACCGCCGGATCGCATACAAAGAAGCCGTCATTGATGCCCCACGGATTCTCGTCGATGAACACAAACGCCATCGACGGGCTGGGATTGTTAATGTCGGCCTGTTTGCGGAACTCCTTGACTTTCCCGGGGTGGTTCCCCCCTTTGTCGTTCCAGCTTGCGATCGGATTCATCCAGCAGTTCATGGACATGCTCCGGCACGGCATAAAACCGTTGACCTGCTGCTGGTCCGCCGGGCATTTATACACCCCAATGTTGTTGACATAGGAATAGAGCAAGCCCACCTGGAGCAGGGCCGTGTTCGTCCCCGTGGGCAGCGTATCCACGCGGCCTTGCACCCATTGGCTATTAGCGCCCCCGGGTTGCGCGGTCGGATCAGTGGGATCAGTCACGTTTATGTCAGTCCCCCCCACTCGGACGAGATTGTCGCTGTTGTCGCCCGAATACATCAGCCAACCCAGTTGGAGCTGTTTGAGATTACTCATGCAGCTTATCCCCTGAGCCTTGGCCTTGGCTCTGGCCAGGGCCGGCAAAAGCAGCGCCGCCAGGATGGCAATGATGGCGATGACCACCAGCAGTTCGATCAGGGTGAAGCCCGCTAGCCGACAGGTACGGCGTTTATTGGCCTCCCCGGTACCGCTCCGCCTCAATGACAGCGGGGAAAGACGCCTTTGCAATGGTATTGTCATATGAAATCTTCTAGTTCTTTCTCGCAATGTTGATATTCACTGTAGTGTTAAGTATTACATTCTACGCCCAGTGTCAACACTGATTTTACAAATATCTGTCTTAAAGTGAAAGTGTCTGCGCTGAATACTTCTAATGGGTGGTTTGCCCGGGCCACTGCCTGGCGAGTCATCCCAACGGAAGCGAAGCTGACCCAAGGGCACCCAGAATTGCTCGGCACAACCCGAACTCTTTCCGTACAGAAACGCATATTCTCCACTATAGAACACCTAATTGCCCAAACCAACTACACCCTTCTTGCTATTGATTCGACATCTATTGCACACATCATCAGCAGGGCCAGGCACCAGACTGGGAGACCTTTAATGCATTCTGCACTTTACTCCCACCAGACGCTCCTTGGGGTACCTCCGTTCTACCTCCGTTCTACCCCCGCATAACCTGCGTCCCACCTCCGCAAAGCTTGCGGACGTAGAACGGAGGTGGAACGGAGGTAGGACGGAGGTACTACCGGGGTATGGGCGTGTATGGCTGGCGGGCCTGTTGCTGAAACCCGGTTAAAGTGGGGCACGCTCATCGAGATTCTCCAAAAAGTGCCTATTTGGGAGGACGAGCGTCCCCGTGAGCCAATACTTCTCGGGGAATCTGGGAAACTCAGGGGTTGCCGGGGACGCTCTCCCTGGATGTGGATTTCGGGACAATCTCGTCACCCCTCAAACACATTCCTGGCCACTCCTGCTGGGTCTTGCAGGTTACGTTAGCCCGGTCTTGGCCCACCGAAACAGCGAAGTGCCGCATCGTGCTTAGCTCCATCGGAGCGGATCCCGCCAGTTTTCCTCCAAAGTCGTATTCCCGCTGGGCCAAACTGCAAATCAGGACCTCCAAGCTATTCCCCGACCCAAAAACCACCGAGAATATTCCAAATATTATCATTGACAGGCTGTGTACCACTATATATTACACGAAGCATGAATAATAGGCTGCTTTGTCGACTGAGGGATTCGAAACCAGTTCGCGGCACACAGATCCTCAGCCGAATACGGTTAATGCGACCTTGAAATAGGCACTCGGAACTTTGAACATTGGGAAGCTATATGGCCCGCGGCAATAAATACATGATATCGGTGGCCCTGATTGTGGCGATTGGGGGCTTCCTCCTGGGATTTGACGCGACCGTCATTTCGGGAACGGTGCCGTTCATCAAGAAGTACTTTGATTTAACCGGCACCAGTGGCGATCTGAAGCTGGGCTGGGCGGTGAGTTGCCTCGGCTGGGGCGCCTTGGGGGGCAATGCGGTGGCCGGCCTGTTGAGCGACCGCTTCGGGAGAAAGAAGATTCTGATTCTCACGGCGGTATTGTTCGCCGTCTCGGCGCTGCTCTCCGCAACGGCCACGTCGTTCTCGATTTTTGTGCTTTCCCGGATTGTGGCCGGAGTGGCTGTGGGTGGGGCCATTCTGATCGCTCCGGTGTATATTGCGGAAATCTCCCCGTCGAAGTCCCGCGGCAGTCTGGTTTCGTTCAATCAGCTCATGATTGTCATCGGCATCTCGGCGTCGTTCTTCTCGAACTACTTTCTCCTGGACCTGGGTGAGTCGAACTGGCGCTGGATGCTGGGCGTGGAGGCCATCCCGGCGGTGCTCTATTTCTTCCTGTTGTTCGCGGTGCCGGAAAGCCCCCGCTGGTTATTTGGTAAAGGAGAGACGGAACGGGCGCGGGAGATTCTGACCAAAGCCTGCGGCAAGGATTCGGCCGAGGAAGAACTGGGCAATATCCGGCTTAGCTTTGCGCAAAAGGCTTCGGGCGTCAGCCTGGGCGGGTTGTTCGGCCGGCGGATGCGGTTCATCCTGTTCATTGCCCTGGCCATCGCTTTCTTCCAGCAGATCACGGGCATCAACGCGATATTCTATTATCTGCCCACGATCTTCGTTCAGGCCGGCGGCGGGGTGAACGCGGCCTTCAAACAAGCCGTGCTGGTGGGCCTGGTCAACCTGGGCATGACCTTTGTGGCGATCCGGTGGGTGGATCGCCTGGGCCGCAAACCGCTGCTGGTGATTGGCGCGACGGGCATGGCGGTGTCCTTGCTGACCTGTGCTTGGGCCTTTCACGATTCGAACTATCAGATCACTGAAAAGTCCTACGCCATTTTGCAAGCCGGCAAAGTGCCCGGCGACCTGATCAGCGAACTGAAGGCTTCCGAGAAAAGGACGTTCAACACGGACAAAGAGTTCGCAGCCGATCTGGCCATTCGCTTTGGCGCCGAGCGGATCAAGCCCTACCAGGATTCGCTGGTCGCCGCCGGGCTGAACATCCGCGCCTCGCTCGTGCTGTATGCCATTATTGGGTTTGTGGCCTCGTTTGCGATCTCCCTGGGGCCGGTGATGTGGGTCCTGCTCTCGGAGATATTCCCTAACCAGTATCGCGGCGCGGCGATCTCACTGGTGGGCTTTTGGAATTCGGTCGTGAGCGCCACGGTCACCATGGTCTTCCCGTGGGAGCTGTCCCATTTCGGCTCCGCCGGGACATTTCTGGGCTACGGACTGATGGCCGCAGCCGCGCTGGTCTTCGTCCTGATCTGGATTCCCGAAACCAAAGGCAAATCGCTGGAGGAACTGGAATCGACTCTATTGGGCAAGGCAAACTCTCCCATAGCGCCCGCCGGCGCAGTTGCCGAAGTAAATCCATGAAAAGCTCTTTCTTCATTCAACCGGTTTTTGAAAGTGTGGGCGCGTTGGTCCTCGCCGCGGCCCTTCAATCCAGCGCACTCCACGCTGCCAGCGCCGGTCAACCGTCCCAGCCCGAGGCGCCCGCAAAAGTCCAGATCCGCAATACGGGCGGTCGCTACCTATTGTTCGTGAACGACCAACCTTTCTATATTAAGGGCGCGGGCATCGAATGGGGCTCGCCCGAGAAGCTCCGGGAGCATGGCGGCAATTCCTTTCGCACCTGGACCGCGGAAGGCGGGCGGTACGGCGCCCAGCAGGTGTTGGATCGGGCATGGAGCAACGGCTTGTATGTCGCCATGGGCCTGGACGTGGATCACGAACGCCGCGGCTTCGACTACAACAACACCAACTCCGTGGCCAAACAGTTCGAGCTGCTGAAAAGCCAGGTGCTCCAGTACCGCAACCATCCCGCGCTGTTGGTCTGGGTGGTCGGCAACGAACTGAACTTCGAGAAGAACCCGAAGGTCTGGGACGCCGTCAATGACCTTTCCCGGATGATCCATGAAGTCGATCCCAACCACCCCACCACCACGACCCTGGCCGGTTTCAAGCGGGAGACGGTAACTGTGGTCAAGACCCGCGCGCCTGATCTGGACTTCATCTCTTTCCAGATGTATTACGACATTATCAACCTGCCCAAATACCTGCGGGAAGCCGCTTGGGACAAGCCCTACATCGTCACCGAATGGGGTGCGACCGGCCACTGGGAGTGCGGCAAGACCGCTTGGGGCGCGCCGATTGAAAACAACAGCACCACCAAAGCCGACCTCTACGAAAAGCGCTTCCGAGCGGTGATCGAACCGGACCAGAGGCTCTGCCTCGGCTCCTATGTATTCCTGTGGGGAAACAAACAGGAACGCACCCCGACCTGGTATGGCATGTTCCTGAACTCAGGGGAGGAAACCGAGCCGGTGGACGTAATGCACCATATCTGGACGGGCAACTGGCCCACCAACCGCAGTCCTCGCTTGGAAGGAGTTTGGCTGGATGGAAAGGGTGCCGTGCAGAACATCCGGTTGCATTCCGGACAGACTTACACAGCCAAGGTGGCTGCCGTCGATCCCGACCACGACTCACTCACCTACCGTTGGGAAGTCATGGAAGAAAGCGCCGAAACCAAGATCGGCGGCGACGCCGAGTCGAAGCCTGCGCAGGTGCCGAATCTGATCGACGCCCCCCAGCGGAGTGAGATATCTCTACATGCCCCCGCCAAGCCGGGAGCCTACCGGCTCTTTGCTTACGTCTTTGATAGCCAGGGGCATGCCGCGCACGCGAACATTCCATTCTATGTGGAGAGCTCGGGCGGAACTCAGGCGGACGCCGCCGCCGCCAACGCCGGCCAATCGCCAACGAGCCGCCAGGATTAATATGAGTTCTGTTGATTACGCTTCGCCCCCGAAGGCCGCGACCGCCGGCCCCGACGCACAAAGGCCGAAGGAAGGTTCCGGTGCGCTGAGCTTCAAGGAGAAGCTGGGGTACGGCCTGGGCGACACCGCTTCGCATTTTGTCTGGGATATGGTGGGGTTCTGGCTGCTTATTTTCTACACGGACGTTTACAGGATTCCCGCGGCGGCGGCCGGCACCATCATGTTAGTCGCCCGGTTCTGGGACATGGCGATTGACCCGGTCGTCGGCATCGTCTCGGACCGAACGCAGACCCGGTGGGGGAAATTCCGGCCATATATTCTGTTCGGCGCCATCCCTTACGCGGTGCTTGCCATCCTGACGTTTACCACGCCGAACCTGGGTGAGACGGGTAAAATCATATACGCCGGCGCCACCTATGTGCTGCTGATGACCGCTTACGCCGCCGTCAACCTGCCCTATTCTTCCCTGGCGGCGGTGATGACCTCGGACACGTATGAACGAGCGGGCCTCAACACCTATCGCTTCATCTGCGCCTTCGTTGGCCAATTTGTCGTCACCGGCCTGGCGCTGACGCTGGCCAAGTATTTTGGCAATGGCAACGAGGCGATGGGCTATCAACATACGTTAATCCTCTTTGGCTGCCTGAGCGTGGTCTTCTTTTTCATCACCTTCATGACGACCAAGGAACGGGTGCAGGCGTCCACCACCCTGCCCAGTTCCCTCAAGGAAGACATCAAGAACCTTTTCAAGAACCAGCCCTGGATAATCCTGGCTTGCGTCGGCATCGTCTCGTTCGTCATGTTCGCGATGCAAAACGCGGCGATTGCCTATTACTTCAAGTATTACGTGCATTACGTTGGCGGTGAAAAGAGCCTCCCATCGGCCGACGCAATCACCTGGCTGGATTCGCTTAGAATCCATTTGGGCGGGGCTGAGAAGAGCGTCCAATGGTTCAATGTCATCGGCACCGTCGCCCTGATCGTCGCGCTCCCGCTGTCCAAGCCGCTGGCCAAAGCCTTTGGCAACCGAAATGTATTCATTGGCAGCTCGCTCATTTCCGGCCTGTTCTTCATCGCCTTGTATCTGCCCGGAGAGAAAGACATCGTCACCATTTACGTGCTGAACATTCTAGCCAAGATGGCCTACGCGCCCGCGGTGCCACTGCTCTGGACGATGATTGCTGATTCCTCGGATTACTCGGAATGGAAGAGCGGCCGCCGCGCGACGGGGTTGTATTTTTCCGCCGCGACTTTTGCGCAGAAAGCCGGCTGGGGCATCGGCGCCGCCATCGCCGGTTGGATTCTGACCGTTTACAACTACGTGCCCAACCTGATGAAACGGGATCTCGATGCCCGCCGGGCGCAGACCCGTTGAGGCGCCGGCGAGCCACAACCTGCATGGAACCGAAATTGCACCTGGGCAAAAACCCGCTTCGCATCAGTCGTAATCCCGTGGAGGGACAGCAAGTCACGCTAAAAGGCGAGGCCTTTTACCGGATCGCCAATTACGACCGGATGCGGCCATTCTTCATGACGCTGGTCAGCGATGCCGACCACTGGATGTTCATCTCCAGCACCGGGGCCCTGACGGCAGGCCGCGGCAACGCCGACTCGGCGCTATTCCCCTACGCGACGGATGATAAGATCCATGATTCGGCGGACATCACCGGCAGCAAGACCCTGCTGCGGGTCCGGCAAGGTGGCCGTGACTATCTCTGGGAGCCGTTCTCAGAACGCCAGCGGGGGATTTACCGAAGCCAGCGCAACCTCTACAAGAGTTTCTTTGGGAACAAGCTGCTCTTCGAGGAGCTTAACTTGGACCTGGGACTCAGCTTCCGATACGGGTGGTTCAACAGTGTCCAGTTCGGCTTCGTGCGGCAGGCCTGGCTGTGCAATACCGGCCCGGCTACGACGCGGATCACTTTGCTGGATGGCATTCAAAACCTGATGCCTTGCGGGGTGGGCAGCCGGTTCCAGCTCGAATACAGCACCTTGCTGGATGCGTACAAGCGCAACGAACTGGTCCCAGAAACAGGGCTGGGGCTCTTCACGCTCAGCTCGGTTCCCATCGATCGGCCAGAGCCAGCCGAGGCGCTCCGGGCGACCACGGCCTGGTCCTGCGGCATGAAACGTCGCGCCGTCCTGCTTTCTTCGGTACAACTTGAGCGCTTCCGCACCGGCCAACCGCTGCTCCAAAAGACCGAAGTGCGCGCCGAGCGAGGCGCCTATCTTATTTGCTCGGACTTGAGCCTGAGACCCGGCCAAGCCGCCGATTGGTTGATTGTGGCCGACGTCAACCGCAGCCCCTCGGACGTTGTCGAACTCAACCAACTCCTTCGCTCCCCAGCAAAGCTGCGACGGCTCGTGGAGGCCGATATTGCCCAAGGCACTCGGGAGCTGCAGGGCGTGGTCGGCGCGGCGGACGGCCTCCAAAGAACCGCCGAGCCTTTGGGCAATGCGCGCCATTTCGCCAACGTGCTCTTCAACGCCATGCGCGGAGGCATTTTCACGGACGGCTACGCGTTGGACGCGAAGGACCTCCGGGCCTTCGTGGCGCAAGCCAACGGCGATGTCGCGGTTCGCCACGCCGCCTTCTTTCGCGGGCTCAAGCCGGGAACGACTTGTTCGCAAATGGCAGCTTTGGCGGCCGAGACCCGTGATCGACAGCTCGAACGCATTTGCCGGGAATACCTCCCGCTCACCTTCAGCCGGCGCCACGGCGATCCGAGCCGGCCGTGGAACCGCTTTTCTATCGCCACGCGGGATGCGAGCGGTAAACGCATCCTGGATTACGAGGGCAACTGGCGCGACATCTTTCAGAACTGGGAGGCGCTGGCAATCTCGTTCCCGGGCTTTGCGGCTGCGATGGTCTGCAAGTTTGTCAACGCCTCGACCGCCGACGGCTACAATCCCTATCGCATTACCCGCGCCGGCCTTGATTGGGAAGTGGTGGATCCGCATGACCCCTGGTCCTTCATCGGTTACTGGGGCGATCACCAGATCATCTATCTCTTGAAGCTGCTGGAGATACTGCGGCGCCATGAGCCCGCTACCCTGGAGGCTTTCCTCACGCGCGAGTGCTTCTCCTACGCGAACGTCCCCTACCGAATCAAACCTTATGAAAAGCTGCTGGAGGATCCCAAGGATACGGTGATCTTCGACCGGCATACAGAGGACCTGGTGCAGCATCGCGTCAAGGCTGCGGGGGCGGACGGGAAGCTGGTCTGGGACAAGCACGGTGACGTGCGCCTCGTCAACCTGACCGAAAAGCTCCTCGTCCCGCTGCTCGCCAAATTGTCCAACTTCATCCCCGGGGCGGGGATCTGGCTTAACACGCAGCGACCGGAATGGAACGACGCCAATAACGCCCTCGTGGGCAACGGGGTTTCCATGGTCACGCTCTATTATCTCCGCCGTCACCTGGCTTTCCTGCAGGAGCTTTTCGGGCCTGTCGCAGATAGGGAAGTCACCCTATCGGAAGAGGTGAGCCGGTTGCTCTCGGCAATCCATGCGGTGCTCAAGAAGAACAAAGATCTGTTGCGCGGCAAGATCACCGACGATCAGCGCAAACTCGTGCTGGATCAACTGGGCCGCGCCGGAAGCGGCTATCGTGCGCAGCTCTACCAGCACGGTTTTTCCGGCCGGAAAGTCAAGGTGCCGGGCAAAACTCTGCTGAGCTTTTTCAGGCAGGCCCAGAACTGGGTCGATCATACCATCGGCGCCAACCGGCGAAGCGATGGATTATATGAGGCCTACAATTTGATTCAGATCGAGCCCACCTCCGGCATCCGGATCCGGCGGCTCTATCCGATGCTGGAAGGCCAAGTGGCCGTGCTAAGCTCCGGTTTGCTGTCGCCGGAGCAGTCGCTTGAGCTGCTCAAAGCCTTGCGCCATAGCTCCCTCTTCCGCGCCGACCAGCACAGCTACGTGCTTTATCCGGACCGGCAGTTGCGCCGGTTCATGGAGAAGAACAACCTTCCGCCCGGCGCGCTCGCAAAGTCAGCCTTGCTCAGGAAGTTGGTCGCCGATGGGAACCGCTTGCTCGTTGAGCGCGACGTCCAAGGGGGACTGCACTTTAACGGCTTGATCCGGAACTCCGGGGATCTCCGCCAAAGGCTCGCGCAATTGGCGGCCGCGGGCTATGCCGCCCTGGTGCGCAGGGAGACGGACGTGGTTCTGCAGATATTCGAAGACCTCTTTGATCACCAGTCGTTCACCGGCCGGTCGGGAACGTTCTTCGGCTACGAAGGACTGGGCTCCATCTATTGGCACATGGTCTCGAAACTTCTGCTGGCCGCGCAGGAGACCTTCTTCCGTGCCGCCGACTCGGTGGCCTCCGCGACCGTGCTGCGGCAATTGGCCGCCTGCTACTATGATATTCGTGCGGGCATCGGCGACGCCAAGACACCAGCGGAGTATGGGGCGTTTCCGATGGATCCTTATTCGCACACCCCCGCGCACACCGGCGCCCGGCAACCCGGTCTGACTGGGCAGGTGAAAGAAGATGTGCTCTGCCGCTGGGGCGAGTTGGGCGTATTCGTCCAGTCCGGCCAGATCTGCTTTCGGCCGCTGCTCTTGCGCCGGAGAGAGTTCCTTTCGTCTCCGGCTGACTTTGATTACCGGGATGTATCGGGGAAACCGCAGCGGCTGCGCCTCAAGACCGACTGGCTTGCCTTCACGTATTGTCAGATCCCTGTTATCTACCAGCTTGGCCGAAAAGATTCGGTCGCCGTCTACTTCGCGAACGGTTCGCGGCGAAAGGCCGACACCCTGCGCATTGACGCTGAAACCAGCCGCTCAATCTTCGAACGCACCGGCCAGGTCAATCGAATCATCGTCTCGCTCGGCCGTTCCGGGGAGTCTGTTCTTTCGCCTCGCATGTGATATGCTTGGGCGCATGCCTGCGCTTGTGAGTCAACCTAGCCTGTTCCGCTTGCCTCTTACGCTGGGCTTTGCCGTGACCGCTTTTTGCACCGCGTGGGCGACACCCTCAATCGAGATCACCAATGTTCCGCCCTTCGGCTCCTTTGCCAACCTGGGAGGGCGCGTTCTGGATGCCTCCCCGGCGGCTTACCGCGTGGCCGTCTTCATCTATGTTCCCAGTGCCGGCTGGTGGTCCAAGCCTTACTGCGATCCGCAATTAACCCCCATTCAGCCCGACGGGAGCTGGACCGCCAACATTACCACGGGCGGGGCGGATGAGACCGCCACCAGGATCACCGCCTTGCTGGTTGGCGCAGACTACAGCGAGCCGTGCGTGATGGGGCCACCGGCCTTGCCGACCAACGTCACCGCGCAGGCAGTCGCCGCCGCAACCGCCGAACGTGTCGATCCGAACGTCCGCTGGATCAGCTTTTCGGGCTATGACTGGTGGGTAAAAGACAGCCCTGGGCTGGTTGGACCGGGGCCGAATTATTTCTCGGACAGCACCAACAACGTTTGGCTTGATGGCCAAGGCCAACTCCACGTGCGCATTACCAATCGCTCCAATCAGTGGCAGTGTGCCGAGGTGGTGACGAAACGCACCTTCGGTTATGGCAGCTATCGCTTCGAACTTGATTCAGCGGTGAGCGCCATCAATCCCAGTGTGGTTCTCGGCCTGTTCACCTGGAGTGACGACCCTGCCTATACGCATCGGGAAATCGACGTCGAATGCGGCCGCTGGGCTAATCCCGACGATGTGAACAACGCCCAGTACGTCGTGCAGCCCTGGGACTCGCCCAATCACCTCGTGCGCTATGCCGTGCCGACAGATCTGACTAATTCTACGCACTCGTTCACCTGGGAAACAAATCGCATCAGCTACCAGGCTCTGCGTGGCAGCTATACGCCCAACGCTGCGGCCACCAACGTGATCAGCACCTGGGCGTTCAACACCGCCGCAGACGTGCCGCAGACTGGCGACGAAAACGTCCGCATCAACCTCTGGCTGATCAACGGC
>Ga0364900_10395_pt1 | contig 13937 bp, 13 predicted proteins | sample ExccelJu500002D3_FD_206974 | JGI IMG/M metagenome (GOLD analysis project Ga0364900, IMG submission 206974) | Enriched cells from Trout Bog Lake Hypolimnion, Wisconsin, USA - BchlTB.July09.5000.02.D3 | ecosystem: Environmental > Aquatic > Freshwater > Lake > Hypolimnion/Profundal zone | place: USA...
GGAGGCGTCCGGGGTGACTTGCCCGCCCGTCATGGACTTTTTATTTTCAGCGCACATAGAGGAGTTTTCCCAAACGGTGGGATTGATTGCGCAGCCGTCGGCGCCGCCCGGGATCTGTCTCGCAATCTCCCGCAGGATGAATCGCGGTTCTTTGGAGATTCCCACCCGGCCTGGTCAACCGACCACGCCGGGCTTTTTGCTGGATTTCACCAGCAAAGACTGATAAATTGGAGGCTCAAAATGAGCACGCAAAATCACGCGGTACTGGCCATGGCGGAGGACTGGCTGAATCAGCCCTCGACCACATCAGAGGAGCGGCAGGCCCAGTATCACCACATGATGGGCACCACGCCGAATGAACCACCTAAGAAAAGCCGGGCGGACCAAGCGGCCGGCCGGTTGCAGTCCTGCGGCAATGTCCCTGCAGGCACAAAATGAAGACGCAAACTCACGCGGTCCTCGCCACGGCGGAGGATTGGAAGAATCAGCCCTCAGTCACGTTAGAGGAGATGCAAGCCCAGTATCATCGCATGATGGGCACCGCGCCGAACGTGCCCAGCTCAAAAATCCGACCCGATCCGTCCGAATTGCAAGCTCGCTTGAATCAGCCGCGCGTTACGCGGGTGGGAGCTCTGAGGCAGTTGCGCACCACAATGCGCCTTGCTCCTCACGCTCAACGCGAATTGGATCAGGCGGACCAAGCAGCCGACTGAAGCAGTCGTAAGAGTAGACCGTACCGGCGAGACAGCCACCGAGGTCGCCATCCACGCGTATAGCCGTCTGCCCGGCGCGTTCCGAAAGGAAATAGCACGTCGCGTGCGGATAACCTTCATTGGGAGACAAGCCAGGGTTAGGGCGGACAACCAGCAAAAAGTGCCCGAATTATTTTTGGGTTGGACCGCTGGTGTCCAACCCGCTCTGCCATGCTGGCGGCATGAAAAATAATCGAACGTACCGGATTCCGCGCCACGCCCTGAATTTTCCACCCACCACCATTGCCAGGTTCGGCGCCGCCAGGCTCATCAAGTATTTCGACGGACCCTACGAATTGGTCGGCGGCACGCCGGAGGAGCGTGCAACCGCCGCGGAATGGTGCTCGCTGTTTGCACCCGAGGTGGTTTTCGCGTCCGGGCCACGGCGCGACTTGCACCTTGAGTGCCAGTTCAGCCAGGCCCGGGCCGCCTGACCCGGGTTCAGGGATTTTTGGACGAGCCGAAGGAGAAGAATGCTGGACGCACGGACGGTAAGAAATTAAAGTGACCAAAATATGAAACAGATCACCAAAGCCGATTTTGAAACAGAAGTGCTGGCACCCCCGGTGCTGGTCCTGGTGGATTTCTACACCGAGGCATGCGGACCTTGCCGAAGCTTGCAACCGACCCTGATGGAAATTGAGAGCGAGCAATCGGGCAAGCTTAAAATCGTCAAGGTGAATGCCGCTGAAGAAAGTGAGCTGGCTTCGCGTTTTGGCGTCAACAACGTGCCCAACTTATTTCTTTTTCGGAATGGGCAATGTGTTGCACAACGGCTTGGGGCGCGAAGTAAAAAAGACCTTTTGGCATGGATTGCGCAAGCATGAGCGCCAGCCTGTTTGCGTGCGGGCGAATGACCAGCCACGAAGCTTTGATCAGGCTGCCACCTAATCGTTAACTATTTGAACAAAGTTGTTTGGGCTGCTTTGGTTTTAATGTTTTTAACCACTTTTGCCTTTAGTGATTCAAGTTCTGGCAATATATCTTTAAAATGAAGAATATCGTTTTTATAGAATATGCCTGCATTTGCGCTGTCTGATAAATACGACTCGCCAAGCTGCCAGTGAAATACAAGAGAATCGGTATAAGACAATCGCGTTGTTGGATTGTCATTGGGATTGTAATTTGCCATGTTCAAATAATTAGTAATTACTTTGTCAAATGGCTGTGCTTTGTTAGTTCGTGCAATTGCATCCCATTCAAGAAATTTATCGAACACTTGGCCCATTATGACGTCTTGACCTATTTGGAATTTTAATCGTTGTGGCTGCCTCTTGCGCGTACCATTTGTGTAATCCAAGTAAGATGTTAAACTGACTTCAACGCCGCTCAAACATAACTGCCAACTTGTGACTTCATCATTTGTGTGAATGTTTACACCATCGCATTCCATTAAATCTGCTACGTCTATGTCTTTTTGTTGAAATAAGAATGAGTCCACTGGGCTTAATTGTGGCTGCAACTTAACGGTGGCAACAGCGGGCGCGTTGGTTTTTATCACAACCCCATACTTTGCGCGGAAAGCTTCTGGCAAGTTTGTTATTGTGACTCCTTTTCGTTGTCCGTTGCTGGTAAAAACAACCATCGTTGCATATTTGCTAATTTCCGTGATGTTTGTAAAAGTATGTCCGTCCAGGGTCGTTAAATCTTCAGCCTGAGAAAGTGACAAGCAGGCCAACATTGTCAGAATGCAAGCTCCAAGTTTCGTCATACCTGCGAGGTTGAGTTGATTAACGTTCAAGGAAAATAAACTCTTGATTCAAGCTCTGGCGCTCAACGCGGAGGCGGGGATTGTTTTGCAAGACAGCGGTGTTGAGCTTGTCCAAGGTGAAGGGGAACAAGGCGGGATGATTGCAGAGCTCTGAAAATCTCATTTGGTTCTTGTCGCGTGAGATCATCAGAGCCTCGGCAAGCCACGCCAGTTGTTCGTTGCTGTGGGGGCGAGTGGGTTTGGTCAACTGATAGACCCCACGCTGCTTGGTTTCCGCCAGAACACCCCAATCCAAAAAGCTGCTGACATCGTATTTCGTAATGCGGCCGACGAAATCGCGGTCGCCATGCTGTTCGCGTATGCGGCGCTCCACGTCGGCGAGCCGGGCATCCTTCTGCAACTTCATCAAACGCCCCAACGCTTCGGCGACCGAACCGATGAAAGGGTACGCGGCTATGCTCATGCCCCAATGCAGGAGCAAGCGAGTGGCGGGGGAGGCATTACGGTGTATCAGGCTGAGGGCGTCATTTCTGAGGGCCAGGCAATAATCCGGCGGGGTGAACCATACCCTCTTGATCGAAGTCTGAATTTTTCGAATTGCCTCCGGGCCGGGATTGTTTGCGGCGATTTCCTTGGCGAGAGATTCCTTGATTTGGTCGAATGTTTGGCCGGCGGCAGCGTGATCCAGCGCCGAGTCGAGCCAGACGGCGCGAATCTTTTTTCCAAAACCTATGTCAGTCTTCAATTGCATATAATGGGCGCGATCAAGCACCGCCTCTGATTCTTAGAAATGGGACGCACACTTCTTCCAACGACGGCCCGCCGTGGCAAACCAGCTTTGTATCCTTTTGCGAGAATGCCTTGCCCTGTGGCGCAAGCAAGGTGCTGAGATTGTCGGGGAGACCGGGATGATCCCAGACGATGGTTTCAGGGAATGCCGCCAAACAGGTTTTGGTGAGCGCAGGGTCGGAGTAAATGCGGCAACGCTCACCGCCCTTGTCGCTGAGAACTCCCTCTTTGGGGCTGCCGATGCCGGTGGCCTCGGTGTTGCCGTGGTCAGCGGAAATGAAGACATCGAATTTCTGCGAGCGGAGATGATTGATCAGGCGGATGAGAAATCCTTCCTCGGCCCAAGTGCGCACCTGTCCGGCCATGCCTACAGACCCAAGCTGCATCCCGTGCATGATCTTATCCACTTTGAACAGTGTCACACCCAGCACCCGGGTCTGGGAGGTGATGAGATCCTCGATTTTGGCAAAATCGTTCGGATCACCCGGCACGTCCACGAAGGCAATTTCTGGCGGGGCCAATGAATGGTCGGCCCAGAATTGACGCCAACCAGCCTCGTCGCGGTCAGTCCGATTCAGGGTGTCGGCGAAATAGCGGGGAACTTTTCCGGCAAATGCGGCTTGCCGTGAAATGGGCGTTATGCTTGGCAGCCAGGCAAACATGGCGTTTTCTTCAACCGGTGCGTTCAAGCCCTGGGTTTTCAGCACGTCTTTGAGAATCAACCATTGGTCAATCGCCAGACCGTCCACGAGGATAAACGCGGCGCGCTGGCATTGCCGGCTCTTGAACTGGTGGGAAATGTAGCCGGGGATGTGATGCACCATGAGCGGCGTGATGGGCGGATAATTGAAAATGCCAGCGTTGGCGGTGAGCCAGTCATAAAATTGCTGGTTGGCATAGCCGCACAAATCCGGGAACTGTGTCTGATACTCGGCGCGTTTGGCAGTGCTGATCTGTGTCCAGAGCAGCCGTGCCTGAGCGTAGCGGTAGGCGAACGCGAGCCAGTCCTGGGGCGCGGCGTTTTTGGCCGGGCAGTCTTTGAGAAGGTTTTTGCCCAACTCGTCAAAGCGCAAGTCGGTGTTCTCCACCTGGTTGCCAAGCAGGCCGACTTTGATCCATGTTTCATCAATGGCCTGGCTCCAATCCCATGGCACGGGTGCCAATATGCCGTCTTCAAACAAATTCTTTATGAGGGGACGGACGGCAACATGGCCGAAAGGCAACGAATCCGGGCCGGAATATTTCAGAGCCGGCGGTTTATCGTGAATCATCCGTGTACCGCCTTCGGATTGGCGGACGTAGATGGGCCAGCGCTCATTTAGAAACTCCCAGAAGGCGGCAGGATTGGGAACAATGATCTCCAGAGGCCAGTCGCTGAAGTCTGGTATCTGTCGCAATGCCGCAATCAGATATTCGTCCAGCATTGCCGGGATGCTCAGTTTCCGATAATGCCGTTCGCAGAGCATTTCGAGCAGGTCGGGCAGACTGTTGATCAGTGCCGGTTCAATCTTAAACACCTGCCGCAGCACGAAACCGAGCGTTTGCGCCTCGTCCAGGGGCGACGACGCGTATTGTTGCTGGGCGCGGAAAAGCGCGTCGTAATGGACCGTCTCCACTTGGGAGACCACGTCGAAGGAAAGTTTGGGGAAGATCTCCTTGAGCGAGAAGGACAGGCGCTGGGCGTTGGCGAGGACGTCGGCGGGCAAGGTGTCGAACTCGTACTCGCCGGGTTTGAAGACGACGACCAACTCAGACTTTTCGCCCGCATCCCATTTCGCCCGAAACCTGCTTTCATAATCGAACCGGAACGAAATGGAATCCTCAAACTGAACGATGGCGAAGCCTTTGGCCTGAATGGCCTGAAACACGCCGGGATCGCGGAGCAACCCATCGGGGTCAGACACGGCGGTAACCCGCGCCATATTTGGCACGAGCCGCCGCCCAATTTGTTCACGCCATTCAGACATCAGAATTGAACCACAGATTACACAGATGAACACGGATGGGGAAACTGCAAACCAAGGCAGGCCTCGCGCAGATCAAGAGGCTTGCGAAATGGTGATGCGCCGGAAAGTCGCGAGCGAAAGCGGCGGTGAACGCGCCGCACTCCAAACGCTTCGCGCGCACGGGAGCCACCGTCATCCGCGTCAGCGATTTGGAAACACGCCACAGGAATTGGTTCATGGTGGTGAAAGGATCTGCAACATCAATAACGGAGTCAGTTGCGGCAAGACCTGGCTTTGCCGTTTCATTTCCTCGGTATGGCGGGATTCTTCCAGCGCGAGTTGCCGCAAGCGAAACTCGCGGACTTCGGGCAGGCCGATGGACTGAAGCAGCTTGCGGCGCGAACGAAAACTGTAAGCCGCCTTGTCCTTTTCAAGCTGAAGCTGGTTCAAATGGCGCTGGCGCATTTCCAAATAAAGATCGCGGCATTGTTCGTGCGCAAGCGTCTCGGTCGCCACAAAGCCTTTTTCATCAAGCGGCGCCGCGGGGCTTTCATCCACCCGCCACGGCTCAAGGCAAAGTTGCTCCCATAAGAAACGGGCCGTAGGCGCCAGCATTCGACCATCCGCATGGACAAACAACGGCAGCATTCGGCGGCGCTGGCGATCCTGGGTGATGATGCAGATTTCCCAAAGCGACCATAGGCCGGCGATGCCCGCCGGCAGCGACGGGAAATGGATTGCCGGAATCGGCATTCCCGGCACGAAGCGCGGCAGGCGCGACAGGATGCCGCGCACCTTGGGATGATCCAGCCGGAGCAATTCGGTCTTTGGCGGTGGAGTTCCGGTGCGGGTGGGCAGCGCGTAGCGCTGCATCTGTGACTCGCCGGGCCATTGGATGCGAAGGCAATCCAACTCGGCCTCGTATTTGCCGCCGTAGGCAACCAGATAATTTTCCGTCATGCGCTCAACCCATTCCGCCAATGGCTGATTCAGCAGGTCGCGAGCCTCATCCGGCGACAAGGCGTCGCCGTTGGCGAGCATGGTGTTCTTGGAATGCGCTTCGCCGGCCCGGATCCTGATGGTTTCTGCAACCTGCTCCACGGACTGCTCGACACGGTCGGGGTGCAACAACGCATCCACATACAGATTGTCGAACATGTGCGCGGCTTCGGCGGAATCCAGAACGTCGCTGGTCTTGTCCACGCCAAATTCCTCCAGGATGACGGCAAGTTTATCCTCCAGCACATCGCGCACGCGAAATTCCACGCTGTCCGCGAACAGAAAATTGATGGCGCGAACCACCGCCTTCTGGCCGATACGATCCACGCGGCCGATGCGCTGCTCAATCCGCATGGGATTCCACGGGATGTCGAAATTCACAACGATGTGGCAGAATTGGAGGTTCAAGCCTTCGCCGCCGGCATCGGTGGAGATCAGGATGCGAGTGTCTTTGGCAAACGCCGTCTGCACCTCCTGGCGTTCGTCCATGCTCATGCTGCCATTGAGGCACGCGACGGAAATGCCGCGATTGCCAAGGAACTCCGCCAGCATCTGTTGGGTGGGAACGAACTCGGTGAACACGAGCAGCTTCACGTCCGAGTCGCTTTCCTCCTTCTGGAACTTGTAAACCCATTCCAGCAGCGCCTCGGCTTTGGCGTCCGGGCCGCGCGCCTCGACCTTGCGGGCGGCGATGAGCAGCAATTCCACCTCGGCGCGCTCGTTCTTCATGGCTGCGAGCCGGGTTTTCAAAAATGAATCAAGCTGGTCCTGGCCGTCGAGTTCGTTCCATTCGTCCTCGACCAGGACCGGCAACATCGTGAGTTGTTCGCCCGGCGTTTGCAGCGCGGTGAGACGTTTTTCCAGCGTGGTAATAATGGCACGGGTGGAACTGGTCACCAGCCGCTGCATCAGAATCATCAGGAAACCGACATAGGTCTTTTTTTCCCGCATGGCCTGGTTGTAGCCTTCGCGGACATATTCGGTGACGGCATCGTAAAGCGCCTTCTGGTCGGCGTGGCCGTCCCAACTCACCCCGACAAGCTTGGTGACGCGCGGCTTGAAGAGGGCATGGCCCTCCGTATCTATGGCCTGCCGTTTCTCGGTGCGGATGACGTAGGGATGGACACGCTCCCGCGTGACGCTGCCGGGTTCGGGAAAGGCATTTTTGTCCAGCAACGAAACCAGCCGGTGGAAGGCGTCGCGTTTGCCTTGGTGCGGCGTGGCCGACAGCAACAGGAAATAGGGGCTGGCTTCCGACAGGCCAAGCCCCAATTGATGCCGCGCCACCTGATCGGAACTGCCGCCGATGCGGTGCGATTCGTCCACGACGATCAAATCCCAGCCGGCGGTGATCAAATCCTCGAATCGCTCCTTGTTGAACTCATTGATGTCGTCGCGCGACCAGCCTTGCCGCGACTCCATCGGCTTCACCGAATCGAGCGAGCAAATGACCTGGTCGAAGGAGCGCCAGACATTCTCGCTCGGCGCGATGCGGCGATAGCCGGAAAAATCAGCGGGCGAGAAGAAGCGAAATTCCTCGCCGAAGTGTGTCTGCATTTCCGCCAGCCATTGCGTGACGAGTCCCTTGGGCGCGATGACGAGGATCCGCCGGGCCAAGCCGCGCAACTTGAGTTCGCGCATGATGAGTCCTGCCTCAATGGTTTTGCCCAGGCCGACTTCATCGGCGAGCAGGAAACGGACACGATCCTGCGAAACAGCGCGGCGCAAGGCCTTGATCTGGTGCGGCAGAGGGATTACCGACGCGCTGGCCGGCGCCAGCAGCACGTCCTCGCTCAGCAGATTGGCGATGCGAGCGGCATAGAGGACGTAACGGATGCGAGCCGGATGGCCAACTTCGGCGGCGTCGAGCGGTTTGAGCCGGTCGGGCGTGGCGCGAACAACGCTTTCCGTGGCCGGGAGCCAGACATGATAGGTGGCATCATCCCAAAGGCGCGAGACTTCGACCACCTTGCATGGCTGCCGGTGTTCGATGCTCCATAGCCATTGGCCGGTTTCAAACACGAGAGTATTTGATTACCGAGCCCCGACTTTTCGGGGCTTGGGCATGAAATGAAATGATCTGGAAATTACCGTGCCAAGCGCAGGGGAGGGTGCCTCGCTTAACTTCTCAGCAAGCTTGTTCAAATATTCGTTGGGCGAAAGATTGTGGGCCTTGGCGAGGGTCGCAATGGCGCTTGAGGTGAGGCGACATTCACCCCGTTCGATGCGCCCCAGTTGCTTCACGCTTAAATCCGTCAAGTCAGCCGGTTTGATTCCAGACTGCTCGCGGAACTTTTGCACAGCTTTGCCATAACGAATATTAAATGCCGTCTGTTTTTGCAGAGCTTTGAGAGCAGCCGTTGGATTTATGATCTGCTCCAGTTGTTCCCAGCCAAGGTGAACATCCAGCTTTGGCCAGTAAATAAATGCGCCATCCTCGTCTATTTCAAACTCGTTCAACTCAGCCTGGGGCTTATCCGCAAGGGCGGGAATCTGGGCAATGGGGATCTCGAGGCGCTTAAATTCGGGGGAAACGACATGCAGAACACCTGCGAAAACACTGGCATTGAGAATCCGAGGAGAGTGCTCATCAGAACTGGACGTCGCGGCGAGCCGTTGCATGAACGCGGCCAGATATCGGCTCATTTGAGTCGTGCCAGAACGCGGCCAGTCTGCCACATAAAATCGCTGGGTAGAACGAATCTGCATCTCCATCAATCGCGTGAAAATGTTGTCGGTCGATGACCGCTCGCCAACCTCATTCATGACGAGCAATCGTGTCTCAGGGGTTGACTGCTCCAGAAATAACTTTACGAACTCATCATCCAAATCGTGAGAGAACGCAACCCAGATTTTGGATTGATTCTCACGTCTTCCCGAATGGCGCTGGCGCAAGGCTGCGCGCAACCAGTCGGCGTAAGGAGGATCCTGCTCCACGATTTCCTTTAAGGCGGAAGACGCGCTTCCGTAAGGGCTGATATGAAATGTGATGGGGTCGCTCATGGGTGAATTGCCTCCCACTCCAGCAAAATGTCGGCCCGGTGGGCCAAGACCATTGCTGCTATTTGTTGTTTATCTTGTTTCGAAATTTGGGTTTTGTTGGTTTTTGTCCATTTCACCTCAAACATCGCAGCTTCCTGCTCCTCGAAAAAAACGCGGTATTCCCATTGTCCGCTTCGTTTGGCATGAAAATGCGGCGGATTGTGGTCGTTCGACGGGAACCAAAAGGTTATGCCGTCGATGGTAAACGCTTTCACTTTTGACATTCAGCACATCCTCAATTTAACGCAAGCGTGGACAGATTGCAAATAGTAGTTTGTGAAATCTGTCCATGTTGATTTTGGTTTTCAAGATTCGCCGCCGCTACGGGTGACGGCGGTGTCGTAAATCATCTGCAATTGTTCGTCCTCGTTCAGCACGCTGTCGGGAATCATTTCCGCGACAACGAGGATGGTGGTGTAATCCTTCTGCTGGTAGCAATGCTTGAAGCCGACACGCACGGCTTCGGTGCGGAGTTCCTTGAGCTTCTTGCCCTTGGGAATCTTCGGGCGCGGCACGGTCAGGCCGGGCAAGGTCTGGCCTTTGTTGGCCGACAGCGCGGGCGGGGCGTAGCCTTCCGGCAGGTAGGACCAAAACTCCTCCAGCAACCGCTTGTTGCGGAGCGTTTCCACATCCACGTTCTTTTTCGGGTCGGGGACATACCAGCGGCTCTTGGCCTTGGCCTTCAATTGCGCGTGGTCTTTGGGCAGGTTGCGCAACTCTTTGAACTGCGTGGACAGGTAGCTGTGAATTTGGCTGGGGACGCCATTCGTGCCGTCGTAACACAAGAAATTTTGGTCAAGCAACGCGCTCATTTCGGGTCGGGTTTCCCATTTCTTCCAACTTGCGCCAAGCTGCTGCATGAACTCGGGCTGGATGTCTTGGGAAGTGGACGGCCGGTCTTTGAGAAAACTGCGGAGCCAGTTGATGGCACTGCGCTCGTCTTCGACGAAGATGGACAATTGGCCGATGTTTTCCACCTGCGCCCGCTTCTTGTCGTATTCACTGACTTGGTCGGGTAGAAAATACATGCCATCACGCTCGGGGAATTTTTCAGCAAGACCTGCTTGGAACTCGGCGGCGCTGAGGGGAACCTGCGTGGAATGGCCCACGTAGAACGCCACCATTCGGTCGTAGAGGATTCTCGCGTCGCGCTCCACAATGAGTTCCATTTGGCCTCCTTTGGCTTTGACCACGGGCAGATTGTTGAGGTGAGTCCGAGTAAAATCCCAAGCGCCTTCTTCCGTCTCACCGCGTTTAGCAAATCGATCCTCCAGCCCGCCGTTTGGCTTGTAAGCGGATATAACAAGGTCTTGTTTAACAGCGGTCGTTGTTGTGACAGCCTTAAAACTACCTTGCTGCTTGTCCAGTGTTGCCACATTTGCAACGATAAATCCTGCTTCTTGGAGAGCCGACTGAATGGTGTTCCAGACCGCTGCTTTCGTGTTTGAGAACTCGACAGTCATCCATCGCCCTGGCTTGAGAACTTCAAAAGCTGTTCTGAATCCTCTCGCCATCAATTGGCGATATGCGTCTAAGTTTTTGGACTGGGTTTTGCTTTCCACGGCTTCAGTCAAGGGATTCGTCCACAACCGCAACCATGATTCCCAGAGAAAATTTAGTTCAGAGTACATGATATTTGCTCCGAATGGCGGGTCGATGAACACGTAGTCGAGGCTCGAATGGCTCAATGAGATGCCGAATGCACTTCCCGTCGTCACCATAGAGAGTTTGGGCTCAAAATAAGCGCGGCCAATCATCGCGATCTTCTCCTTAAAAATATTCAGCCAGTTTTGCTCGCCGATTAGCGAGGGCACATAGAGTGTTCCAGCGGTATTCCCCTTCATTGGCCCTGTCGTTTTGCTTGCCCATGCCGATGCACGGAAGCGCGACATTTGTGTGCCGACGCTGTGCCCGTCAAGTAGTGCGCAGGTGAGAGATTGGTGCTTGGAACGATTTAGCATGGTTGCAAGCAGCCAGAGATTCCGTTTGCTGTAGAAGTGATGAACGTGGGTGATGCCAGCCGGATCATTTCGACGGGATTCGTCGCCGACAGGCATCCGCTCTGTCGGAAAGAAGTGTGTAATTGGGAAGCTGTCGAGTTTGGCTGCCAAGGTTTTGTCAAAGGAATCGGCAGCTTTTTCGAGTCGTTTCCCTCCGACTGTATAATTAACCAATACCAGTGAGAGCTTTGTCTGCGTGACAACATTGTCTAATGCTGGATCGAAATGACTGATCCGTGCTGGCTCAGTATTTCGCTTTGTCAAAAGCGCACCGCATTTTTGGCATGGAAAATCATCGAGAACTTCGCCAGATTTTTTGTTAACCGCTTGTTCCCAAAAGTTCACCTCGCTAGCACACTCGGGGCAAGTGAACACGCCAGACCAGACGGCATAGTTCACTCGCCCTACGGTACCTTCTTTCTCTCCAAGTGCTCTAACTGCACTTTCCAATTCCTTGGCCGTCTTGCATCTATTGATTGAATCAACAGCTTTGGCGGCTTGCTCTTTGGTCACACGGTGAAGTGTCGTGTAAATCCATCCCAACTCATCCTCGACGTCCGTGAGGATTTGTTTTGCCTCACGCTCAAAAACCTCCACATCCATCGGCGTGTTATAGTTGTAGGCGATGAAAGTAGCGGCCGGTGACAGGTCATTTAAGACGGCCCGTCGAGCGCCGAGCTTGGAGAATGGTTTGCTTTCCTCGTTGAGAATCGTACCGTCGTCCTTTACCCGATAGCCGAGCGACTGCACTTCGCCACGGTCCCCACAAAGTTGCGCTGCCACACCTGTCATTCCCGTTCCGCAAAAACCGTCGAATACCACGTCGCCAGGTTCTGTGTAGTGCAGAAGGTAGCGCATGATGGCGCGGTGCGGAACCTTAGTATGGTAGGCGTGCGCGTTGTAGATTGGATGGTTCTTTCCCTCGCTCACATCTGCCACGAACGGTTCGCGGTGGTAGGGTTGCTTCGGGTCGTACGGTGTGCCATAGCCTTTTACGAAATCGGCCAACCAAGGATTTGGGCAGGCTGTATAATATGGGGGGTTGGACAGCGCGAGGATGTCCTCGTCCTTGCCGATGGGGAAACCTTCAATCTTGCGAAACTCCGGGTCTTTCAGTTTCTGCGCGAGCAGTTTCAGGTAGTGCTCGCGCCGTGCATCTTCGCTGTCGAACTTCTGGCCGAGGCACTCCACGAAGCCGGTTGTTTTGCTGGCGAGATCAAGTTTGGATTGGCTCATAGGCGCGTCTCTTCCGTTGGAGAAAGTCGATACGTTTCTAGGTTGTCGTTTCCCCAATTAAACCAATTTGTTGTTGCGGTGCTTCCAACATCCGTTGGCACCAACTGGAGCCAGTATGTTCGCCGCCCGAATATTCCGACTATTATGACCTGATGATCGTTCACTCTATAGACCTTCGTGGTGTCCAGATGCACTGTTGTCGGCAAATCTGTTTCGGGAGCTTCGTAGAGTCTATCATTAAACCTACTGTTCACGCCTTTGAACTGTAGAAACATTCCGTTGGTGATCTCGTAGAAGCTGGTTATTTGCTCTGTCCGGGGCTGGACGAGGGCTATGGCGGGTCGAGTAGACTGTTCGTTACTAAGCGTCAATAATTGCTCGTGGACGTTGCGAAGTTCGTTGGAGATTGCTTCCAAGTAGGCAGGCAAGCTCGTCGCAGAGGCAGCCATGTTGGTTGACTTGGCGACCAATTCCAAAAGCCTTTGATCGAGTCCAAGTTGCCACTGTTTGTCTGCGATCAACCCATTAAGCAAGTGGTAGTTTTGTTCTTGAGCATTCTCGGCTGCTTGCACAGTCATTGCTTGTGAGGAGAAAAACATGTTCTTGATCTCTGGTATTTGGTGTAGAATCTTTTCGTCGAAGTCATTTTTCCTGTTTTCAAATATCCATCCGAGGTATGCAACAATGATTGGGATAATAATTGCTGTTAGAATCCGGAAACCCCATTCTGACTTCCGGTGGTGTAGCCTGGCCTCTGTGCTCGAATTGCGGTTCAAAAGGACTTCGAGTATTGGCCCTGGCGGCAACGGCGGAATTGGTAACTGCTGAGGCTGCTGCGCATTTGCAGGTGGCTGAGCTTTATTTCCACGCGGAGAGTTTCTGTGGTGCTGACGTTTGTGACTCATGGTTTGGCAAATGGATTGTTATTCACATGCTTTCATTCGATAACGAGCCTCACCTTGGCGGCGTCGCGGCCCTTTAGAACTTGGTCGAGGTAGGCGTTAAAGCGTTCCTTGAACTCCACGGGCGTGGCCGGGCTGCCATCGGGAAACAGCGCCTTCTTCAAATCGTCAAGGTGGACGGGCAGTTTCGCCAAGCCGGACAACGCCTGCTGGATGGCGGTGAGAAATTCCTTGGAGATTTCATCGGGCAACTCTTTGGCCGCCATGAACTCCTTGAGCAATTTTTTGTGCGCAGCCTTGAGCAGCTCAAAATTGCCTTGGATGACGGGGTCGTCCAGATCTTTCAAAAGGTTTTTGGTCCAGCTCGTGTGAATCTTTTCCAACTGCGCCTTTAATCCGGCCAGGCGGGTTTCGGCGGACACGCTATTATCTTCCAAATTCATGCTGGGCCAGAAATTGTCCGGCGATTTGGGATCGTTTTCCAAATCTTTTTCCGTGAGCACCGTCCCGGTCTTAAGTTTGCCAAGCTGCGCATCAAAATCATTGAGTTGGGCGGTGTT
>Ga0364900_10396_pt1 | contig 13734 bp, 17 predicted proteins | sample ExccelJu500002D3_FD_206974 | JGI IMG/M metagenome (GOLD analysis project Ga0364900, IMG submission 206974) | Enriched cells from Trout Bog Lake Hypolimnion, Wisconsin, USA - BchlTB.July09.5000.02.D3 | ecosystem: Environmental > Aquatic > Freshwater > Lake > Hypolimnion/Profundal zone | place: USA...
TTTAAGGAGATCATTCATGTTCACGTGCGACAACTGCGATACCCGTTATGAGCGGGAGGACCAACTACAGTACTTGTTTCCGAACATTCCGAATCTGCTACAGCGCCTGGATCCCGGTGGCACGGTACCTGTGGGCGAATGCCCAAAATGCGGAGCGCTGGTGTATCCCGAAGATCAACCCGTGCGCGTTCTTGTCGTGGTGGAAGGCGGGTTGGTTCAGGATGTGCTGGCCGACAAGCCCGGCGTTGAAGTCAAGGTACTCGACAAGGATGTCGAAGGAGTGGAGGAACAGGAGATCGTGGCTGTTGTCGGCGAGAACTACACGCTGTGGGGCACACTGCAGAGGCATGACATCACGATTGCACCCGTGCTCGTGGAAGCAGCGTACCGATAGGCTGAACAGATGTGACTGAGTTATCCAGCCTGGGGATGGTGTCAACCATACGAGGACAAAACATGAGCAACGAGAAACCGACCACCGATATCATCACAATCCTAGTTCTGGCGCTCGGCGCGTGGGGCAGGGCTAAAACGTACCCGGAGGCGCTGGCCAAATGCATTGAAGTAGGCGGGCGCCAGAACGCCGCCAACATGCATGTTGTCTACGCCTGTACGGATCCCGATTGTTCCGTTAACGGCATGGGGGATATCGAGTACCGGCATGGCACCACGGTGGCCAAGATCATGGCGGTGCGTTTGGGCCGGATCATGAAGCCCAAGTAGCCGCTCTGCGGCGGAAAGGAGAATGCTGTGGCCAGAAAACTCAGAAAGCTAAATGATCACCCGCGACAAGATCGACTACCGGAGTTGGCGCAGACGTGTAGGACGAACTACGCGCAAAGCTCGACGAATTTGCGCGGTGTGATGATGGGAATGCCGATGAACTGCTTCAGGTCCAGGAGATCGCGATCGCCGGATACAATGTAGTCGGCATCTCCATCGGCTGCGCATGCAAGGTACTGATCGTCGTAAGGATCCCGGCAGCAACGGATGGAGGATCGCACATCGATCAAAGTGCCGTGCTGGCCGACAAACTGCGACCATTGATGGGCCAGGTCCGGGGCTTTTGCCTTGTGCCCGATCTCTTTCAGGACACGCGCATATTCGTCCAGGATGGACTCGGAGATGAGCACATCCACGCGGTCGTGCGCCCACAGCGCCAAAACCTGGGAAGGAACGCCTCCCCAGAACGCGCCGGAGACCAGCACATTGGCATCAATCACAATGCGCATGCCGGACTTTCCGTATGGCTGCGGGGACATCCGAACGTTTCATGCCCGCTTTGCGGGTCGCATCGCGGCTGGCCTGAATGAGTCGGTTGAATACGACGAGTTTGGGGGCCTGCAGGGGCTTGAGCAGGATGTTGTCGCCGTCGGACATGACCATGAGCTTGGCTCCTGGTCGCAGGGCAAGATCAGACCGCACGGAACGCGGGATCACGATCTGGCCCTTGGTTGAAAGACTGGTGATGTTGAACATGGACATGCGGACCTCAAAAGGTAAGAAAGTTGTACCTATGATACCACACGGCGGCAGCCCTGCAAGCGCTTGCTGTGTTTTCAAGGTACCGCTTTGCGTCTCAGCATCCGGTTCGTGGACCCGTCTTCAAAGAACGGTTCCAGGAGCCCCATGATCGTGCTCTTGTTCTTCTCCCAGGCTTTCTGGCCCGTGTACCCCAGTTCGTCCGCGACCTGCTTCTTGCTGATCTCCTGTCCAGGCTCCATTTCAATAATGCGCAGCCCAAACAGATGCGGATCCTGCTCGAACGTCCAGTGGAACGTCTGGGTCTGTCCCGCCACATCGAAGGTCTCCGCGCCTTCACGCTCACGATAGGCGGATCCCAAACGTACCGCCGGCATGACGGTGCGCCACAGGGCTGTCAGCCAATGCTCGTCAGGGAGCACCACAATCGCCTCAACGGGAAGGTCGTTCCGGACCGCGGTACGCCAGATGGTCTGGTAGATTTCATCCAGGGAGCGCAAAGCATAGTAGGTCCGCATGGCGGGTATCCGCATCCTGCCCCCAGGCCAGTTGGGGGCACCAGCCTGCGTGTACACGTGGGGGCGATCCGGAAAGGTACAGCCGAGTTGAAGGCTGGCATGCAGGGCGCAATCATCAATGCCTGTGAATGTGGCCATGCTGCCCAGATAAGCCAAGGTACAGGTACCGGCTGAGTTGACCCCCTTAATGCGTCCGCGTTGAAGGATCACAATGTCCGCATCTCCGCACACATTGCGGATCTGTTCGCGGATGGTCTTGATGTTCTCGGAATCCTTGTCGGCGGCCACCAGTATCCTTTGGTGCTTGCGCAGGTACTGCCCAAAGCACATCGCGACACCGGACACCCGCAACGCTTCCTCCTGCTTGGTCTTGGTGGGGTTGGCCCGAATGGCATGCAGGGTCACCAGATGGCTGTTATCCGGGAGATCGGGGCACATGTAGACCGTCATCGAATCCGGGTATGGGTACGGGGCAAGCTGAGCTGAGGCATTCAGGATCCACAGGGAACGGTACTGCCGCTGCGACTCAAAGCTGAACCGGTTTCGCTTGGCCGTGATCCACCAACCTGCATCGTCACGCGATTCGTGATAGGCATAGGTGGCATCCCCATAGCGGCTGGGCCTGAAGAAGTTCGTCAGTTCGGCCAGGGTGTCGTTTGCTCGTTCGCTATCTTCCAGAGAGGTACCCGTGGTTCGCACCCCCATGCCAAGGCGGGCGCGCAACTCCTGGTAAAGGGCATTCAGGGCGGATGTCTGGCTGGCATCCCGGTACACGTAGTTGCGGCGGGCGTACACATCGGCAGAATCGGGGATCTGCCATGCAAGCAGGTCGTTCCTACAGGCCAAACTGGTATAGGGGAACAGGGGGCTTAGGTCGATCCCTGACAGGCGTTGCAGGTGCTCCAGGTCGCTTCTGGGAACCTGCCAGGTGTTGAATGTGCTGAGGCCCTCGTCAACAATGATGGCAGCTTGCTCCAAAAGAGGAGATCCATCCTCCATGGCGCGGATCAGGCCATTATGGGTCAGGCACAAAATAGGACGCGTGATCTGCTGGTCGCGTTGGCAGTACGCGCATGGGTTGCGGGCGGTACAGGTGTGGCAAACGGATTTGGGGTTATCCGGATTGCACTGACGCCACGTGTGGTGGATGCCGCACAACGCATGGCAGTTTTCAGCATTGAATCCATGAATGCGTCCAACCGGTGTTTCCGTGAGCTTTTCAAGCATATCGGCTGCCCGGTGCAGCGCTTCAACCGTCTCCGCAACATACAGGTACCTGCGCTCCAAACTGGCGTGAACGGCAATATGGCAGAGCCCCCAAACGCTTTTGCCTGCTCCGCATGGGCTTTCAAGCACACCGGATATCTTTGTGGCAAACAGGTACTCGTAAAACCTTGCCGCATGACGGACGCGATCAAGAAGCTGAATGCCGGCCACACTTGCGTACCTGTCCAGCATCTCCTGAAAGGCTGGCTGAAGTTCAGGGCATTCCTGAAGAGGTACCTGGACGGGCACATTGTAAATCCGGATCGGTGGCGCCTGGTTGCCCGCATAGACGTACCGGCCTGATCGGATCTTCGCAATGCACGTCTCAACCTGCCTGGCCAGCCCTCCGCTGCGTCGATCGAACTTCTCGACAAAGTCAGGCCCGTGCTTAATGGCCCCCTGGATCGTCGTATCCGCGTATCCGGCCCTGATCATCCTGCCGATGATCTGGAACAACCGGTCGCTACGTTCACCGCCAGATTCAATCTCATCCCTGATATCCTGAGGCAGCTCATCGTATGGGGCATCAACGCCGTCTTCATCCTGGATATTGGACACAGGTACCGCCTGGGATTCCACATGATCCTCAATCCCATAATGCGCGCAGGCATTCTCGATCTCCTCCAAGGTGTGCACCTGCTCAATGTTTGACCACAAGAGGTACCCTTGAATGTCCGGGATATCCGTGTGCTTGTACCCTTTGCTGTTGATCGTGCAAGGTACCCGATAAGCGTGCTCAGGCGTAAAAGCGCTATCAGCCATCGTCATGCTGGCAAGCTTGCTGGCAATGCGGCGGTACCGTAAGAGGTTATCAGGGCTGCCTCCTCCAGCCGGGAACAGGCATGGCTGATCCAGGAGGAATGCAGCCTGAATGCCATGCCCTGTATGCCATGCCCATGAAGGTTTTATCGGCAATCCCAAAAGGTACCCCAAGGCTGAATCCTCATCCTGGAACGGAGTGGGCTTCGCATGACCAGCACTCCCGTAATCAATATCCACAAAGAATGCCCGGCTGCTCGTGCAGTTGCGTTCGCTGTACCCGGCTTGGCCATCATGCGCGGATGCACGGAAATAGAGGTTGGGAGTGTCTGCATTGGCCAGGAGCCACCCTATGGCATCGCCGCATCCGAGTACCTGGTTCTGGAAGGTGCCATCCGGGAATATCCGTGCCAGCACAACCTGATCTGTGGGCGCAAACAGGGTACCCATGAACGAGGGCACAAGAGAAGCAAAGGGGGGTTGTGGAGGTACTTTCATGCGTAAACGGGTTAAACCTAAAAAGCCCCCCCCTCTACAATAGAGATATTCCTATTGTACTGGGGGGGGATTTTACCCGGTACCCCCCTGGTTTGTGAATCCCAGAACAGGCATGCGACCCGTAAAGAGCAAAAAAGTGGGTATAAAATTCTTTACACTATAGACCCCCCCCCTTTTTCTTCGAGGCTGCCTACTCTGATGTGATCCTCCTAACGGGCATGCGGCCCGTTAACCCTTCAGCCTGTCCCCTTTCCCCCAGAGGTACCCGTGGCCGGGTACAGCCAACACCCTTACAACCAAAGGAGTACCCATGTCTCACTTCACAACCATACAGACCCAGATCCGCGACATCGCCGCTTTACGCTGCGCCTGCGAGGAGATGGGATTGAGCATCCACGAGAACACAGATGCACGCGGCTATTACGAATCCCAGCATCAGCATGGCGACTTCGTGATCCGCCTGAAAGGCCCGTACGACATCGCCGTCAGCCGTCAACCCGACGGTACCTTGGGGCTGACCTGCGATTGGTACGCGGGTCACGTTGAACGGGAAGTGGGGGCCAACTACGGACGCCTCCTGCAACTGTACGGTGTCCACAAAGCCAGGATCGAGGCTCAGCGGAAGGGGTACACGGTCAGGCGTCAAACCCTGGGCGATGGATCCATCAAGCTGGTGATCGGAGGTGTCGCATGAAGACCATCGAGATTGTTGTCAACACGGACGGGTCACTCAAGATCGACGCTGTGGGGTTCAGTGGCCCTGATTGCGAAAAGGCAACCCGGTTCCTCGAAGAGGTTTTGGGGAAGGTCACGGGCAAGCAGAAGAAGTCCGAACATTACCGTCAGGTACAGCGGCATCAGCAGGTGGGGCGATGAACGAGATCGCGATCACATTTATGCCCAGCGGTACCGGCCATGCCCTGTACACCGAGGCCATCAACCTGGCCTCCATCGGCTCCCTGGAAATCAGGAGGGCCTCAACCATTGAGTTCGATAACAAGTCACAGGATTGGCTGGTCCGGGATCCCATTGGGGTACTGGTTTACAGAAACCCGTCGAGGCAGGCATGTCTGGATTGGGAGCAGCGGTACCTGGATGAAAAGGAGGATTTAGCTCATGAATTACAGCACAGCCCTGGTTCAGTTGCCCCTGGTCCGCGAACCGGGTACCAGCAAGATCACGTCACCGGCTGATGCGTACCGGATATGCGCGGACATTGCCAACCTGGCTCAGGAATCGTTTCACGTCTTGAGCCTGAATGCCAGGAACACACTGATCAACAGGCACATGATTACGTTGGGACTTGTGGATTCATCCATGGTTGCGCCACGCGAATGTTTTCGCCCGGCCATTCAGGACGGGGCCGCCACAATCATTATGGTCCACAATCATCCCTCCGGGGACCCAACGGCGAGCGCCGAAGACATCAAGATCACCCGTCAGCTCATTGAAGCTGGGAACATCCTGGGGATCAAGGTTGTCGATCATGTGATTATCGGACGGGTACAACCAGCGGTACCGGGTGAACCTCAACGCCAGCCGTTTCTGTCTATCCGGGAAGCTGGCCTGTGTGCATTTAAGTGAAAGGAGGTTTCATGAGCAGTACAGGACGATCAGGATTTGAACTTCTGGCCCGCGCCTTTGAACGCAATCCTGTTTTCAGCCACATGCATCCGTACGACCTGTACCGGTCATGGCTGGAAGCCGTGTGGGCGTTTCTGGATGTCCTGAGTAACCCGGAGGGGTACCGGGTGTGCCTGAACCGGTACACCCGTGAACAGGGCCAGGAGTTCGGGAGGTTGTTGGGGCTGTACGTGGATGCTGTGGAGCAAGAACCGTTTCACGACATCCTGGGTGAAACCTTCATGCGGTTGGATGTCAACTCCGTGAGGGCAGGGCAGTACTTCACCCCTTGGAGCATCGCCGAGATGATGGCACGAATGCAGTTCAGCCGGGCTGAGTTTGAGCGTGCCGTACAGGAGAAGGGCGTTGTGACGGTTTGCGATCCAGCGGTCGGCAGCGGCGTCATGCTGCTGGCGTTCGCGAAGGTTGTGAATGACGAGTTGGGCCGCAGAGGTACCGGCAAGCTCAGGCTCTACGGGCAGGACATCGACCCACGCTGCGTCCTGATGTGCCGGATCCAACTCAGGATGAACGGCTTGGATGGTGTGGGCCGTATGGCTGGCCTGATGGATGTACCTGGTGGTGTGTCATCCAACCAGCAACTGCTGCTGCCCGGTGTGGCGGCATAACTGTAGGGCGTCTTACACGTCTCTGCCTTCATGGGCAGGCATTTCACGCATAGGAGGAACCATGCCCACAATCACGATTCGACGCATGGATCTGCAGTTCGACGCCAATCAGATCACCCATGGCAGCGCCGAGCAACAGGCCCGTCAAGCCATTGATCTGATCAACAGCGTGCTTCAACGCGAACCATCTAGCCTGGGCGCGCAACTGTTTGCGCATCCGGACGAGATCGAAGTGGAAACCGACGAATAAACCAAGGCCGCACGGTGTGGCCATGAAAGGATACCCATGAGCACAGAACAACTTCAACACGTCGAACTGGAATACCGTGAAGGCTCCAGCGACAAGGTCTACAGAGCTGCCATCGAGAAGGCGGCTGGCGGATTTGTGGTCAACTTCGCGTATGGGCGGCGTGGATCAACCCTCAACACGGGAACGAAAACCACTCAGGCTGTACCTTACAGTGAAGCCGCAGACATCTACGAAAAGCTGGTGCGGTCTAAGACAGCCAAGGGGTACCGGCCTGTTGATAGCGCCCAAGCCAATCCTGGCATTGGGGCCAGTGTCGCTGTACGGGAGAATCGCGATACGGGACTGCGCCCCCAACTCCTGAACCCCATCACTGAGGCCGATGCCGAGCGGTACCTGCTGGATGACCGCTGGTGTTGCCAGGAGAAGTATGACGGTCGCCGCATGATGGTCCGCAAGTCGGGATCTGACATTGTGGCAACCAACCGGGATGGCCTGGCTGTGGGATTTCCAGACAGCCTGATCAGGGAGTTGTCCCGCATGCACATCGATTTCGTGATCGACGGTGAATGCGTGGGCGAGGCGTTCTATATCTTCGATATGCTGGAGAATGAAACGGGCGATCTGCGAGCAGCCCCATACATTATGCGGTTGGATGCGATTCAACAGCGGTTCGGGATGTTCAGCGGCAAGATCGTGGTGGCCGTGACGGCACGGGGATCCATCAAGCGCAAGTTCATGGAGGATCTCAAGGAGTCTCATTGCGAAGGCGTCGTTTTCAAGGATCTGCATGCTCCCTGGACAGCGGGGCGTCCTGCATCCGGCGGCACTGCCATGAAGTGCAAGTTCTGGGCGACCTGCTCGTGTGTGGTCCTGAAGATCAACGGACGACGCAGCATCGAGGTTGCGCTGGATGGCAAATCGATGGGCAACGTCACGATCCCGCCCAACCGCGACATTCCTGCGGTTGGTCGTGTGGTCGAGGTCCGGTACCTGTATTGCACAGGCCTTGGGGGATCGCTCTATCAGCCCATCTACCTAGGCGAGCGCGATGACGTGCGGGCGGAGGACTGCACGGTTGAGCGCCAGCAGATCAAGTACAAGCCGCAGGCGCAAGCTGAGGCGGCGTGAAAGAAAACCATGAAGATCCAATGCACAACCAGCAAAGGCGGGAGCATTCAGCTCAATAAGCAGCATGGTGTTTGGGCCAGCTACGCGGTGGCTGGCGTTGCGGATACGCCTCCGACCGAGATCTTATACTCCGGCGCAACACTGCCGAACGGTCGACAGGTCCAGTTCTTCCTGAACCGGGAATCGGGCCTGGTTGTCGTAGACATCATGACTCCGAACCGTCGGAGCGGTAACGAAGTCCTGCGGATCAATGCCAACAGCGTGGGTCTGCCTGCAAGCACAAGGAGGTGAAGGGCTATGAAGTACTGGGATGACTTCCAGTCGAAATGGGGATTCAGCGATGGGGACGCCATGCCGCCGGATGCCTGGGCGTGCCGCATGGTGTACATCCGGGAAATCAACAAGCTGGCCAGGAAGAAAGGCAGCAAGGTGCGGCTGGCGGCGTATGACCGTCAAGGCGCGCACAACTGCTACCTGATCTTCTCAGTGCCGGCCGATCTCGTCGCCAGGGTTCCGCCGCAGAAACTCTGTGTCGGGCAGTGGCGTAAGGGGTGGAATCCTCCGGACGATCTGCCTGATGCTCCTCATGACGACGCGATGACGGAGGCGATCCAGGAAGCGTTTGACGCAAATCTGGACAACTTGGTGGAAACGGATATTCGCGTCAAGGCGGCGTGAACAGGTTGTGAACACGTTGTAAACAGGAAGGAGTCTCAATGACCCTGAATAAAATCATGGTGATCGCCAGCAACGCCTACGATGCCGATGGCGTCATCATGGCTTGCTGGGATCCTCGTGCGCAGGCGCCTAGGAAAAAGCCGCTGCACGGATTCGGAGATACGCTGGCCCTGTTCATCTGCCGGGAGATCGCCGAGACGTATGACCCTGACGCCAGTTCGTCCGATCAACTGGCCGAGGCTGAGCGGGTCATGGAGCGTGCATCGGATGAACTCGATCGGGTGACTTCTGCGCTCGCTGAAGCCCGGCGGAAACGCCTCAGAGAAAACCAGCACAAGCTGGCGGCGTGAACACGTGAACGGCCCGTCCTGCCAGGCAGGCGGGCCCTTGGAGACCACATGAACTGGGGGAATCGTCCATTCATTGATTACCTGAATGCTGTGGATGCCCGCCTGGAGCGGGTCTACGGAATCACCAGCAACGACACCAACATCGACATGCTTGCCGCCTGCCAGGAAGCCGGCGACACACCACGCGAATGCGTTGAGCAGATCGCGCAGAAGTACGATCTGACACCCAAGGGAGATTGCCATGAGAAAACGAATCACCAACTACATCCGGTCCGGTCATGCCGGGCTGTACATCGTATCCCCCGAAGAGGCCCGGGTGGAATCGGAACTCAAGACCGTGGCGAAAAGCCTCAAGCGCCCCTTGTGGGCGTGGTCCGCCACAACAGGGCTTGTGGACACCCAGGACGGTTCAAGCAAGGGAGGCAATGATCCCCTTGAAGCCATGACAGCCATTGGGGCGTTGCCTGACGACACACTTGTACTCTTGAGAGATTTTCATCTGTTCCTCCAGGACGGGAACCCTGTTTTGATCCGGACCATCAAGGACGAACTGGTGCGTGCCAAGAGCAAGGGGATTGTTCTGGTTGTTCTGGGATGCCGGCAGGTGTTGCCACCCGAACTGGAACGGGAATTCATCCTCCTGGACTTTATGCTGCCTAACAAGGAGCAGTTGGGAACAGTCCTCGACAACATCTGCGATTCAGCCAAGCAGGCCAAGCCTACGGGTGATGCCCGCGATAGGATCCTGGATGCCGCCACTGGAATGACCTGTCTGGAAGCCGAAAACGCATACGCACTCTCTGTTATTGAATCCAAAAAGGTTGATCCCGATGTTGTGGCACGTGAAAAGGCCGCCACCGTGAAGAAGAACGGGATATTGGAGGTTGTGACGGTACGGGAAACACTCGATGACATCGGCGGTCTGGATGTGTTGAAAGGATGGCTCCTGAAACGTCGGGATGCGTTTAGCCAACGGGCTCGTGAATACGGGCTGCCCAACCCCAAGGGACTCCTGATTGTCGGGATACCGGGCACGGGCAAATCCCTGACCGCCAAGGCCACGGCCAGTGTGTTCGGGCGTCCGCTCCTGAAACTCGATGCGGGCAAGCTGTACGGCTCGTTGGTCGGACAGAGTGAGAGCAACCTGCGCAGTGTGATTCAGACTGCGGAAGCGATTGCGCCATGTGTGCTCTGGCTGGACGAGATCGAGAAGGGGCTGGCTGGGAGCAAAAGCAGTGGATCAACCGATGGCGGTACCAGTTCACGGGTGTTCGGGAGCTTTATTTCCTGGATGCAGGAGAAGACGGCGCCGGTGTTCGTGGTCGCGACCGCCAACGATGTCACTCAACTGCCGCCGGAACTGCTCCGCAAGGGGAGGTGGGACGATCTCATGTTTGTGGATCTGCCGAACGATCAGGAACGTGAGGCGATCTGGAAGATCCAGATTCAGCGGCATGGTCGGGACTGGTCGCATTACGACACTTTGGCGCTGGCCAAGGCGTCGGCGGGGTTCACGGGGGCTGAGATCGAGCAGGCTATGATCGACGCCATGTACGCGGCCTTCGCCGGAGGGCGAGAGCCGGGGATGCCGGATCTCCTGTGGGCTGTGGGCGAAACGGTACCTCTCTCAAAGTTGATGGCCGAGCAGATCGCGGGCCTGAAGAAGTGGGCAGTCGGACGATGCCGGATGGCTACGTCATCGGTCGAGAAGACCAAGGGGAGGAAGATCGCAGCGTAATAATATCTAAAAAGGCACTCTGTTGGGGTGCCTTTTCTTTACGTAGCAGTGGTCAAGGCTGCCTCTGGCATGCCCGACTTCAGTTCTTTGAACACATCTTTAGTGTATCCCGGTAGCCGATCAGGCTGCGAACCTCATCAGCGATCCGGCTCTATTCCCAGCGGCATGCCCACGTTCCGTCAAGCGGAACGGGCATGAAACGGTCGTAGAACTCCTTCAGATTTCGATCCGGGTCCACATCGCGGAAAATATCCGGATAGCAGTATGCGGCTAATGCCTGAATGCCTGCAAAGACAGTGGGCGAAACCGTGTTGTGAAACACGGCGTATACATGATGATTTTTCACGGCATCGAGCTGGTTCCACCCCGGTCGGGCGGCGAAACCGGCAAGCAAGCGCATCGCCTCCGAATGCTCGACACCAAAACCGAGATGCATGGCGCCCGGGCTTTTGTAGCGGGACCAGTCTTGTCCGGTGATCACAATGATCTGCGGATCGGCCTTGAGCAGCGACTCCGGCTGTATGGGGGCCATGCCAATCACGCATGCCTCCGCAATGCTATGCACACGCAGCGCGCAGAGAATTGTCCCCCAGGATGTCAGCTCGCGCGTGAGACCGCTGGTTCCATAGCACGGACCATAGCTGCCCGGTCCCAGGCTTCCGGATTCAAGGTAAACCCAAGGGGCAGCGGGCGCGTGGGTGGCGATGCGCGAAGTAACCAACCGAATCTGCGCATCGAGATAATCGGCAATTCGCGATGCCGTCTCCTCTCGATGCAGAATGGCGCCCAGCAATCGTAGGCTCTTCTGCGGCGCAGTAAGCGGATCGTCGGACCCATTCAGGTAGACCAGAGGAATCCCCGCCATTTCCAGCCGCACCGCGTACTTTCGCTGACGCATGAATTTGTCGGCAATGATCAAGTCCGGGTGGAGGCGCACAAGCTGCTCGACATCAAGGCCGTCGCTGTAGACATCGCCGGTCATGATTATGTCGCGCAAGTGTGGAAATCGTGCGAGCAATCGCTGATGAAACGTCCTGTCGTCCACCGCAAGATCCGGTCCCCATGCGATCAGTTGCCTCGGCAGATCCTCGCCAAGAAGCGCAGCCAGCAAATAGACATCCTTGCTGCGCAAAAGCACGATACGCCGGACCTCACGCGGGATTTTGACTTCGCGCCCCACCAGGTCTTCATATGACACGGTCGCGCACGTTGAAACCGATGGCGTCGGCGCACACCTCCAGAAAAATCCTACAACAACAAGCCCCGCCGCAACCGCAACCAGAAAAAAAGCAGAAAGTCGCTTCATGCGCAACTCGCTTCCGCGCGGCACTCGCGCAGAAAGTCGTCCGAAACGCCGGCTGTGACTCCGACTCTCTGCAGGCAAGACAGGATGGCGCGTCCACTTTCAGGTGTGCCGTAGGGACCATAACCGGTTGCGCTGGGCGCAAGAACGTCCGTCAGCAGGTGTACCTGACAACCCGCGATGAGCAACCCCTTCGCCGCGCTGTCCACGCAGAGATCGAATCCGTGGCCAAACAAACACCAGCGTGGAATATTCAATCGCTGCAGCAGCCGACGGGCATTGGCGTTGTGTTGAAAAGCGTCGAAGTGACGGCACAAAAACGAGTGATTCAATGGCGCGTGATGATGCTTCTCAATGTTGAACAGACGGTATTCCCCCACATGATTGAGCCAGGATTGATCATCCGCGTCCAAGGGCACCACCAGCACATGGGGATGCGTGGCGGCGGAAACCGGATTCGCGCTGCAGCAATGCGTCAGGATCATCGCAAGGTCCAAGTCGCGGGCCAACGCATGCAACTGCTCGATCTTCGCGGCAAGCGGCTGCACACGCGGACGAATGCCAAACCCGGGAATGGCGCGCAAAAGAAAACTGCCTTCTCCCGCGGCTTCCAGACAGTCGGAGTCGAAAAGCCCGACCCGGCGTTTCAATGGCAAGCGGTCTGGGTTTTCACGTTCGTTCATCAACCGATCTCCAATGCCATGCCCAAAATGTGCGACAGAATGTCCAATCGTTTGCAGCCGCTTTCATCGCACGCCAACAGGATTTCCCGACGCAAGCGTGTGACGGCGCAACCCAACAGGCGTGACAAGCAGGTGTCCGTCATGACCTTGCGCGACGTGCGCCTCGATCCCGTAAACTTCCGCGAGGAGTTCCTCGGTGAGCACGCATTCCGGCGGGCCGCCGCAGCGAATGCGACCATCCACCAGAACCTGCACAACATCGGCCACACGCGCAGCCAGGTTGAGATCATGCATGATCATCGCCGTGCTCAGGCCACGGGCGCGAGTCCTTTCGCGAATGCAGGCGCACATCTCGAACTGGTGATGAAAATCAAGGCCTGCATTGGGCTCGTCGAGCAACAGCACAGCGGGATTACACGCCAGGGCCTGCGCAAGAAAAACAAGCTGCGCCTGGCCACCGCTGAGTTCATTGACACGACGGTTTCCAAGCGAAGAAATGCCAAATTCACCAAGCAATGACTCCACCGCCGCAAGATCAGGAGCGGCGACATGCCAGGCCAGGCGCTGAACACGTCCGAGCAGCACGGTCTCAAAGACGGTCAACGCGGCGGGAATGCCGGGATGTTGCGGCAGGTAGCTTACAGTCTCCGCTAATTCGTTGCGCGGAATGTGACGGATGTCGCGCTGGTCGAGTTGGACCTTGCCTTTCGGACGCAGCAACCCACAAAGACATCGAAGCAGCGTCGACTTGCCGGCGGCGTTGGGCCCGACAATCGCGGTGATTCCAGGCGTAATGGCAAGGTCCACCCCGCGGAGCACCTCCAGACGG
>Ga0364900_10397_pt1 | contig 13714 bp, 13 predicted proteins | sample ExccelJu500002D3_FD_206974 | JGI IMG/M metagenome (GOLD analysis project Ga0364900, IMG submission 206974) | Enriched cells from Trout Bog Lake Hypolimnion, Wisconsin, USA - BchlTB.July09.5000.02.D3 | ecosystem: Environmental > Aquatic > Freshwater > Lake > Hypolimnion/Profundal zone | place: USA...
AATCATGATAACCCTTCCCCGCACTGACCACGACCTTGTCCAGATTTCCCGTATAAGTCTTGATCCCTTTTTCATTGGCGACCGCCACATCGACCCATTGCTGCCCATTCTGCGAGACAAACAAGGAGACAGAATCATCCGAGCCGGGGCAGGTGGCTGAAAAGAGACACTGGGCTGAGGAAATATAAAAAGGGCAGGCTTGTGGAACAATTAGCGTTCCACCGCCGGTCAATCCATTGGGCCCTGGATTGACGCCGGTTACCGAAACTATCCCATCTCGAAAGGCATCGGTGGTCAGGTCCGGCGAATAATTGATCAGTCCATTGAAATAATGCCGGTAACTCACCGTAGTGCTTGGTCCCAGATGCGGTATGCCGTAGGGTTCCCAGAATTTAAACAGTTCAGGATTGTCGTGACGATCCTTGGTGCCACAGGTATGCAACGGGCCAGGTCCGTTTTTTGGGCTCCATGATCCGGGAAGCGGCTTCCCGGCGGGCCACCAGCTTCGGATCATGGTCTCCCCCTTGCGCAGGGACATTTGCTTCACGGACCAATCCACCTTCAGAGGCTCGTATTCGGTGACTTTGACGTGTTTGGAAAAAAACATGGGGTCGTCTCCGCACGGGCACATGCCTGCCGGGCAACGACTCTCCTTGCTCGCGTCGGCGATCAGGGACGGATCCTTTTCCAATTCCTCAAAAGAAGCCACATAGGGTTTGTCGCCGCGTGTCATGATGTAAAAATTACAGAACGTGTCATAGCCATGCCAGCGGCCGTCATAAAACGCCTCATAAAAAGTATGGCCGGGGCCGCTGACCACATGCGCCTTGATCCCTGCCGCCGCGAGCAACCCTTTCATGCAGGTCCCCTGGGAACCGCACAACGTATTGCCGATCACGTTGACGCAAACAAGGGGATCGCGACTCTCCGTGATGGGCATATAGTGGTAAACGCGCTGCCTGAAAAACGTAAAAAGGGCAATCGACTTCTGTTCGTCCGTCATGCCGTTCGTCAGCACGCCCTTCAGGATGGTTTCATAACTGGAACAGTCAATGGTGCGGTCGGTGGTCACCCACGGATTTGAAACCGCGGCAGATGCGGACAGGAGAAAACCGGTAACCAGCCACAGAATGATCAACGCACGCGTACAAGCTCTCATGACGCCTCCTTGAAATATTCAAACCGGCCTCACTTCAGCGAAAAGCCATGTGGTACAGATAGATCAATCATGCCTGATGCCACACGGGGGCGTCAATGGTTGTTTGTGAACCACGCGACCACGATGAGGGATAGAGGAATGGAATCAGACCCGGGCTTCACGACACACGCGAAACGGTCTGCCCCTCCATGAATTGAAAACCGATGCGATGGGCCATGGTGCCTGCTGGAGGTTGCGGCTTTTGGCAGCGTTCGGCCAGGAGACGAACCGCAGTGCGCCCCATCGCATTAAAGTCGAATCGGCAGGCCGTTGGGGAGATACCCGAGCTGAGTTCGGTGTCGCTTGCAATCGCACCCAGTGAAATATCCTCCGGCACGCGTAATCCACGCTGTTGCAACTCGTTCTTCAACAACATAAGGGCATAATTGTTGTCGGTCAGAATGGCTGTCGGATGCATCGAATGGGAAGCCCGGTGACGGATCTCCTCGGCAACAAAAGCGGCCCAACCCCCGAATGGCAGGCCCCAGACATCGGATAATATATGGCGTTCACGCAATGCCAGTATGGTTTCCTCCAATCGCTCCCGTGAATCCGATGAGTTACGGATCATCAGCGTGTTGGTCAGACGATTCCGCGTGGGTCCTTTGACCACCGACTGCTCATGTGAAGATGCATAAGCCACCCGGCGATGGCCAAGGCCCAGGAGGTAGTCCGCCATTTTCTGGGCAGCGGCTCGATTGTCGCATGCCACGCAATCCATGGGTTGTTTGGATGAGCAATAATCCACCACGATGCCCGGGGTTCCCCAATCAGCAAACGCCCGGAGATACTCGTCATTCTCGACACTCAGCAGGATCACACCATCAACATCTTCATCCGCAAGTTGCGCGGCTGAAACCATCCCATCCTCACGAATGGAAAAAACATGCATATCCATACCCATGGGCGCATCCGCAGTGATTCCACGCAGAATGTCAATCAGGTATGGGAAGGAGAAAAGAATCTCGCGAGTGGAAGGATGGATAAGCCCCAGACGTTTCAGAGGCCGGGGAAGAAATACCAGTTCCTTGGTGACAAAAGTTCCCTTGGATGGTACACGGCGAACAAGCCCCTGGAATTCAAGATCATCCAAACCGCGTTTTACGGTCACATACGAAACGCCGATAATCTTGGCGAGTTGCTGGTAAGTTGGCAGCAGGTCGCCTGGGCGCAAATTCTGTTCACGAATAATGGCCTGCACGTGATGAATCACGTGCTGCCGCGCCGGACGATCACCCCGTAAACGATTTCGCTGTGCTTTCAAATCATATCCCCTAATAAACTATTGAATTATATACATGATCATTAAATATGGTGACGTGTCAATGACTTTTCTTTTGCAAAAAATCTAGAAAACGCGGGAAAGCTGGGATAAATATCTTAGAACCTATCTCCAAATTGCATGGCGCCGTGATTTTTGCGCAGGTCGTCGGACGGACAAAAGGGGAAGACTGCTGTTGATATATTGTATTGCCACCCTTGCCGGTACCTGCGGACATGTCAAAATGCGCGGAATCACGACCCATCAATTTTTAAGATAGGCTCTAGATCGGCAATCCGCGATCGCGTTCAAAATGCTTCATTTTCTTGTCCAGCTCCCGGCATTCAAGGACATCAATGACATTGGTGCTGGGGCGCATGGATCCACGCAGTATGACTTTGGCCCGCTGTTCGGCTAGCTCCCTTATCTTTGTCATCAAAACGATTTCATCGACATGTAATTCATACGATTTCTTTCCAGCCTGGTCTTCATAAATAAAAAGGGCCGTCACCTGGGTGTCGGCGTTGGTTGGCGCGACCCGCAGGAAGCCGGTCCAATTCATCCTCTGGCTTGCAGCGGACACGGATACAACTTCTCCGGTTGCCGTGGAAGCATCCGCGCGCGCAATTGAAGTCGCACTCAGAAAAGCAAAAAAAATGGCAATCGTTGGAGGTCCAAAGGTTGTTTTCATGGGCTTGTTCATGTTTTTTTATTATGATACCACAAATCAGCAGCCTTGACAGGGGCGCTTTTTCAGCATGCGCGGCCCGAGTGGCGGAATGGCAGACGCAACGGACTTAAAATCCGTAGCCGGGTTAAACTGGCGTGTGGGTTCGACTCCCACCTCGGGCACCAGAATATAGCAGAAATGGCCAATATATGTTGTTTTATGGGCTTTATCGCGTGTCTGCTGTTTGCGCTTGTGACAACTCATGGCGCACCCCTTGATGGACAGCAAAGCAACAGAAAGCAACAATCGGGGTTGGCGCGGCTCCGATTCCTTCTCCTCTACCTGCCTCCCCAGCCTTTCACGTTGCCCCGTCTTTGCCCTTTTCCTCCCCAGTCCGTGTCTTTAGATGGTCGTCGGCAGGACGCCTTAAATCGGCGTCTGGTGCTTATCCGTGCGCCGGTCGGACAATCAATCCCAGCTGGATCGTTGCGTTGGCTGTGGCAGGGTCAGGGTGCCCCCCGGCCTCCGGTAGTGAACCTAATCCCAGAAAGACCGGGGGGGTGTGGAGTGCGGCATAGGAGTTTCACACACGCATTGCCGGGGTCTGGCTAGTCGGCATGGACTTTGAAAGATACCAACGCCAGAACGCCACCCCTCGTCTTTGGGGTAGCCGTTTTGGGGTGGTCTCTGACAATAATGAACAATGAAAGAGGATTGACGCAGTTTAAGGCGCGGTCTACAGTCATAATCTCCAGTCATATAACTAAATACGTTGTTTTCAGAGGGTCGGGCCATGAAGTTTCTTGGGGTGCCTGCGCTAGCCTTCTTGTTTTTAGTTTCTTTGGGTTCTGCCCAGCAACCGCAGATAACCTCCTTCGGGAATGGCATTCTGACTTGGTCCAATTCGGCTAATTCGGGGTATCACTCCGTTGAATGGGCAAGTTCGCTAACCGGCACTTGGTCGGCGACATGGCAACCTTTGGTGGACATTCCCGCAGTTCCAGGGAAAACTGCGCAGAACGTTCCCATGTTTTACAGAGTCGTTTGGAGTAGTACGGCTATTGCATCGAACGCAACTGTTACATTGCCACCAAATGTTTCCAACTTTTCTGCCACGTCCGGCAATGGCAGTATCGGGCTTTCATGGGTTACGCCATACGCTACGAACGTGGTCGGTGTTTGCATTCTCCGGTCCACTGCGTGGTTTCCCAGCACCCCCACCGCCGGGACCGTCGTTTTTTATGGCCTCGGGAACACGGTTCAGGACACACTGCTTTCAAATGGGACGATGTACTACTACACCGCCTTCACATACGATTCATTCGCCAATTTCTCACTAGGATCGACTGCCTCCGCTACACCCGCCGATAACACGCCTCCGCCAACGGTGCTAAACTTTACAGCCACAGTTGGCGATCAACAGGTGTTTCTAAACTGGCAAAACCCAATCAGTTCCGATCTTGCGGGTGTTAAAGTTGTTCGGTCAACGAGCGGCCCACCAACCGGACCGCTTACAGGAACACAGGTTTATGTGGGACTCGGCACAAATGCGACTGATAACGGGCTGGTGAACGGCACCACCTGCTACTACAAAGCCTACACTTTTGACCAAATACCCAACTATTCCATTGGCGTGCCCGCACTGGCAACTCCCGCCAACATTCTGCCTCCCGGTGAAGTAAGCAACGTCACTGCAATTCCAAGCAACAAACAAGTCGTCTTGAACTGGGTAAATCCAACCGGTAATGGGTTTCTCGGTGTACAGATTCAGAGCCAAACAAACACACCTCCAACAAGCATCTCTGGTGGTATGACAATTTTCAGAGGCGCGGGACAGAGTTTTACCAACGTCAACTTGGTGAATGGCACGACATACTTCTACCGTCTCTTTACCTATGATGAGGTGCCCAACTACTCCGTTGGCGTCGTTACTAGCGCCACACCTGCCGATGTAGTTCCACCTGCTAATGTCACGGGCTTTACGGTGGCCCCTGTGGTGGGGGGCATTTCTTTGTCTTGGGGCAACCCGCTCGATCTGGACTTTGCGGGTGTGCAAATCCAACGCAAAACAGCAGGCTACCCGACAAACACTACAGATGGCGTAACGGTGTATCAAGGCGCAGGAACCAACGCCACTGATACGCCTTTGCCTAACGCAGTAACGACCAACTACTACCGGATTTATTCCTACGATGGCGTGCCAAATTACGCCAGTGGTGTTACCGGCACATTGGCTCCACCGCCCAACGTGACAGCATTCAAAGCCATGGCCAGCAATGCACTTGTGACATTGACATGGACGAATCCAATAGGTAGCACCTTTGCGGGCACACAAATACAGCGGAAGATTGGCAGCGCGCCGACTAACGCCACAGATGGTGTGACGGTGTATGCCGGTATGGCCACCATCTTCACGAATACAGGACTGGGCAACCTCACGACATACTATTATGGGGCGTTTTGCTATGACGCCACGCCCAACTACTCCGTTGGCGTCACCACAAATGCTACGCCTGCCGATGTGTATCCACCCGGCAATATCACCAGTTTAACAGCTTCATATAGCAATCAGACGGTGTATTTACAATGGGTCAATCCGACAGATTCCGACTTTGCTGGTGTGCAGATTCAGCGAAAGACAAGCGGCAACCCGACCAATGCAAGCGACGGAACAACGGTATATACCGGTATAGGAACGAACTTCACGGATATTGGGCTAACCAACGGGACGACTTACTATTATGGGGTGTTCTCTTTCGACCACGTTCCAAATTACGCAAGCGGCGTCTCGACAAATGTGATGCCTTTGCGCGTCGCGTTCGTAGAAACCTTTGAGAATGCGGGGGGATGGGTTGATCATCCAGTAAGTGCAGGCACACCGTGGAGTCAGACAGCCAGCAGCGGTGTTTGGAGTGCATCATCTGGGTATCTCGGCGCGACGTCGAGCGTGGCAAACGCACACTCTGGAGCAAGATATCTTTTTTCAGCCGCCCCGATGAATGGGAGCATTTATTTGCCTCCGGTTGACAATCCTATCGAAATTCGTTTCTGGGCAAGAGCGCAAGGGTATGCAAGTAGCGGATCGGTTCAGGCTTACTATTTTGATGGCGCTAGTTGGTATAGCGTAGGAAGCAGCGTTGGGGTCTCTGGTTCTACTTACTCTCAGCAGGTTATTCGGGTAAATCTTTCTGGACGACCAGCGCAGCAACTCTACCTGAATTTGAACTGCAACTCTTCCCCACTGTTTGTTGACGACATCGAAGTACGGGTTGCGCCATAACCCCAGCACCGTTGTCTTTATCCGGAGGACTATTTGAACTGCGCGTTCCATTCCCGGTCCTTCCCAGTCAACTGCTCCGGTGGCAAGCGGATTGGCCTGCCCTCCATACGCGCCATCGTGCGCGCGTACACTGGCCGCCGAAGTTCCGCAGGCAGGTAGGCGAGAGCCCGCCGCAGCCCTATCCACACCAGCCGATGCTCGGACTCGTTTCGATGCGTACGGCGCTCACGGTGGGCGGCCATAAGGGCATGGAACTCCGCCCGGAACGCCGGGTCGCGGCACATTCCACAAACCGTCACCCACCGTTCTCCAGTCTTGGCAAAGGCTATCCGCAATATGCGGTGCATACGGTAGGCCATGAGGAAACGGGTCCGGCGGGCTGCCCGTTGGGCTGTCCTACTCCGATGTGCAACGCCTGTGTGCGAAGGGATGGGTGAGACGCCGGAACAGGAAGGTAACATCAGAGTGGCCTTTCGATTTTGTGGTTTGAAGGAATCTTTCCGCCGTCGCCGGATTTGGACCCGAGGAACTGGATCAGAGTTTTCTCTGACTCAGAGGCAGCACCGTTCCGACACCGTGTAGTCATCCAACACTGCCACGCACACTGTTTACGTTTGCAACTGTCGTCTCCGGCAGTTGTTTCGGTGCCACTTCCTCGGCATCAATCAACTTCGCCTCCGGGGCTCCAGGTATGCCAATCAGGATAAGACTCGACCCCTCATTGACGTTCTCGACTTTCACCGGGGCGAAGTAGCCTTGGGCTTTGCCGTACATTTCCAAGGCTTTTATTCGGTCACCAGGCTTTTTGCCACGAATTTCCGTTGCAATCATTTTCAGCCATTTATCGCGGGTCCAGCCGGTACGCTGCTCGGTCTTCTTGCGATGTTCCGTAACCCTTGTCTGAACCTTGCCGGTGTTCAAGAGTGCGGATGCCTTCTCGTTCACGGTTTTCGGCTTCCACCCATTTGACTTCGGGAACGCTACACGATACGCCCGGCTGGCATTGCCATGGCGCAGATAGTCGCGCACGAAAACGGCGTCGGCTACGGTATATCGCTCACGGTTCTTTTCTGTCATTTCATGCGCCTTTCCATAATCCGATTAGGCACTGTCACTATCAGAACCCTATAAGGTTTCTGACAGTGAAGTGCTGTCACTACCAGAAGTGGCTTCTGATAGTTATGACAGTGACTACTCATCTTGTCCCCTCCCGGTGCTGCACAAGACATAGCCCTTGCCGATTTTTTTGACACGTCCAGACTTACGTGCGCTTTGCAACAACCGCCAGAATGTTGACTCCCCAACGCCGCATTCCTCCTTGCAAGTTGTACGCCACACCGTAGCGATCATTCCAGGTGTTAAGTGAGTTAGGATATCGTCAACATTATAGTCGGATGACCTTCCGAGTTTCGGTTGCTTCAACTTGGCTGGGTCCAGAGCGGTATCAACACGCATTCGCGGATACTGCCAACGGATGACAACCTCTGGCGGTTGGGGGAAGTTCCGGAGCGTCATGTTGAGCGTGAAAGCGTCTTGCGCCTCGTGCGTTGTTGCGGTGAGGATGGCGTCCGGGTCGCGTGCGAACACGCCGGACCCTGCCATGCGATCAATTACATTTTTTTGCGACGCGTTGCCCTTGGCGAAGTGAGCGCCGAAGGCGACGGCGGCACCCGTAGTGATAGCGACAGACTCGATTTCAGCGCACACTTCCGCGATTGCTCCGGCGTCATTTTCATTTCGGCCAGCCAAGGTCTTGTAAATCGGGTCTGGCACTACAAGGCTGTAACCATCCCCGGCCATGTGGTTTTTTAGGGCGGATAGTGGCCGTCCGAATCCGCGCAGGTTCCAAACGTAGAGGTTTTCAGGAACGGTGATTCCGCGGTCTTCGCAGATGGCCAACAGCCGCTTGTGAAGTGCAAATCCTTGCAATTCAAAGTTGACGTACAAAACCTTTCCGGCTGTTGTCTGAAATCCAAGCCACTCAGACCCAGTGGCGACGGCGATACACAGGTCCAGCAGCGTCCAAGACTTGAATGCCTTGGAGGGCCCGCCATAGGCCGCCTTGGATCCGCGGTGCAGAACGCCATGAACCACTTGTGCGGGTTCTGACAAAGGCAATGCGGTGAATGCGGCGGCGGAAACGATACCTGGCAGGCCGCATCCAGACGGTTCCGGTGTAGCGACGGCCTCATCGGCAACTAATTTTAACAGCGAGGCCTTGACGGCGGCCCCTTCAATCTGCTTCCGCAGTTTATTGGGCGGAGTATCGGGACGCGCCTTAATCCAATTCGCGACTGTGGCGTTGGGACCAAGTTCGGCAAGCCCCGGCAAATTCACACTGCTCACCTTGGCTGGCGGCACCAATCCTTCAAGGCGCTCCACCAAGTCGGCCATGTAGTCCCCGCAGGAATCGTCGGCAGGCGGGAAAACGGACACCCAGTGGTCAGCCAGCGGCGTCCAATTCGTTTCATCAACGGCATTCGATCGACCCATCGAACACGTTCCCAAAAGGCCAAGACCAATCAGGGCGTCGGCGCTTGGCTTGTCCATCGTGAGAAAAACCGATTTATTCGAGGTGGCTTCCAAGATTTTATGCAGATTGTGAAGAGCGAAGTTGCCGTTCGGTTGCTCGATGTCAGCGTCAGGTGGAATCGGAATTGTGTCGTCGAAAGTATATTTCGCTGTGTTTTCAGGAGTTTCTGGTTGCGAGTCCATGACGATCCCCTTGGCCGGATGCCCCGGCGTCGTGGTTTGAGGTTTTCTTCCACTGCCCGAGATATGGGCGGCCCTGGCGGCAGGCGCGGCACGTAGCGCAACAATTGCCGATTAAGCCGGACCGCAGATTGATAAGCGTGGTCGGGGTATCGTGTCCGCAACGGTGACAAAATGCCGTTGCGGGCGGTCGACAGGCGGCATCCGATGCGGCGCGGTGGGCACACGGGTGATTTGCGGCGTTCATGCTTGCGCCCCTTCGTTCGGAATGCCACCGGCGATCAAAGCATTGACGGCAGATTCTGGAATGCCGCTGGCCCGGTGGAAGCCGGGGAGTTTCACCCGTCGAAGCAATCCCATTGCGCACCATCGGTCAACGGTTCGCAAGCTGGCGGAGCATCGTGCAGCCGCTTCCCGGCGGCGCAAAAGTCGTTCGGTTGGCGCGGGTTCGGATGGCCTGCCGTTGAGGAGGGCTATTAAGGCCGTGCGTTCAGCGGCATTGAGCGTGTTATCGTGTCTGACGACTTTCAGTAGTTCGCGGGTCTGGTCATGCATGTTTTTTCTCCCGACTGCGCCCAGCGACAGTCCGTGCCGCTTCTTGGCGCTGTCTTGCTATCCTTCCGCAAAAGGGGCAACATTTCGCAAAGGGCAACTAAAAAGACAATTAAACGTCAACAAAAAGCCCCCAAAACCGTATTACGGTTGGGGGCAGCGATGGGGCAAGATGGGGCAACAGGCTTAAGTCTCTGCTTCGCCTTCCATGCTTTCGTCTGGCGTGCGCTCCTCGATTATCGTGGGATCGGCCGTGATGATGCGTCCGGCCTTGCGGTTGGCAGCGCGAAACATATCCAAGTTAACTGTCATCTTCAGTGACTTGGTTAAAAAGACTTCAATTGCAGCCTTTCGACTTTTGAGAGTCCGATATGTCCCTATATTCGCGTACGACATTCCCGTAAGGGTTCGTTGGTAAATGACATAATTTTTGTAGAAATCACAGGCAGATGGACGCGTCTTCCAATTTGGAAACGCTCCGGCAAGGAGTCGCATTATTTCGGATTCAAGTGCGGCGGAAAGGTCAGCCACTCGCGCCTTTTCGCTTGGTGGCGTAGGCACGTTTGGATTGCTGTCATTTTTGTCGAAGGTGATTGGCTGTTTTGCCAACATTAGTTTTACTGTTTTTACAAGCGCTTGGTCATCTTCATCCGCTGTTCGTTGCCGCGCTTTGTTTAGGAACCCTTCTTTTAGATACTTCACGTACAGGGCTTCTTCGGCATTCTTCGGTGCGTAGGATTGTATTCGGCAAGCATGCTCGTGGTATTCCTGATCCTCTCTCAATGCTTCTTCCAATTGTTCTTTTGTCGGATTCAAGCTTTCTTCTGTTATTGGTATAGGTGTGTTGAATGAGAATTTTCCGGGCGCGTCCGGGGGAGCATTTAGTTCTTGGTTTGTCGGTTCCAAGCCCAAAGAATGCGCATACTCCTCAAGTTCGAGTCGGCGCTCCGGCGAAAGATTCGGTGCAATCTGTTGTTCTATCACCGTGTTGATGTTATCCATGACTCTTCCCTCCATGTAGGGTGCTCGCAGGCACCGGCACTCGTGGTCTACGCCGCTGCGATGGCCACGCGGGGCATGATACCGAGGTCTGCGCGGATGGCGCGGACGATGGCGGCCAGACTTCGGGCTGTGGGATTGCCTCGTTGACCAAGCATACGGTGAAGGGACTTTTCATCGAAACCGGTTTGCCGTGCCAGTTCCTTGAATGTAATTTCGGCATGTACAATGTCGCGCAGCATGGACAGACCTTCGGCGGTTTCGCCTTCCAGAATGGCATTGACCGCTTCGGCGTAGAGTGCTTGCGCAAACTTGGGGTCGCGTTTGATTCGGGCGACAACTGTTTCCCGATATTCGCGTGTCAGTGCCATGTCATGCCTTCGCTTTCTTGTACCGGTGCCACCGCATGATAGCGGCGGCGATATCAGCCGACTGCCGGCGCTTGTCTCCGCCGCCCAGCAGGATGACCAGCGTTTTGCCGTCCATGCCGAAGTACACCCGGAAACCCGGTCCGTAGTCGATCCGCAGTTCGTGTACTCCTTGGCCAACAGCTTTTGCGTTGCCGAAGTTTCCGGACTCCATGCGTCGGATGTAACGGTCAACGCGTGCGGCGGTCGTTGGGTCCAGTTCGTCGAACCAGTCGGCAAACGGGGACCGCCCGGCTTCGGTGTACTCCTCAATTCGACAAGGCATATAGTAACCTCTATGTTACCAACGGTCAAGCGGTCAACGCGGCCAATTCGCGCCGGGCCTTTTGAGTCTGGCCCGCGTCCAATGACGCCAGTATGCCAGAAAGGGCCGTTCGTATCCATTCGGGGACAGACTTGCGATTGCCCGCCGCACCATCTGCCACGATTGCGACGGCAGTTTCGCCCGCCGGGGCTTTGGCAGTGGCAACGGATGCTTGCGCATCGCCCAGAACGGAGGGCAGCGCGTTCACGGCTAAACGTGCTGCCCCCTCGCTGGTGTGCGTGTAGTGCCGTGTCATAGCCGGACTGGCATGACCAACAATCGCCTCGACAACAGCAAGCGGTGCGTCGGCCATACGGCACAGGCTGACAAATGTATGCCGCAAGGAATGAAAGCCTACTTCGACAACCGCACGCTTGCCGATGGGTTTTCGATCTGGCTTGCCTTCATTGCCGTCCTTGTTTTGCTTTCCGGTAGGTTTGGCGTAAGCGGTCCCTTCTTTCACGGTTTGCACGCCGTTATCCTCGAATACCGCCTGAATCTGCCGCGACAAAGCGGACGCATCCCGTTGATACAGGTCGGCTGCTTCGGGCAACACATAACCGCGACGCCGTTTTTCTGGCGTGGCAGCAAGTATGAGGGCAAGCGCGGAATGCACTGGCACGGTAACGGGTTTTGGGTTTCGGCGGGCCGTTTTGGACGGTATGCGGATGATTGCCCCGCGAATCAAATCAACCTCTTGCCAGCGCAAGGTGGCCGCGTCGCCCAGGCGCAAGCCGGTATAGATGCCGATGGCAAACAAGGTTCGCAGTTCACCCGTAGCGGCAGCGCAAACCCGTGTCAACTCTTCGACGGTCAACTCCCGGCGTGAGTTCGCCACGGCCCGCTTGCGTGTCACCTTGCCGAACGGGTTGGCAATGTAGCGAGCGTTCGGGTTATCGGTCAATGTCCGAAAGACAAGGGATATCAAGGCAATGTGTTTGTTGTGAGTCGCCGGTCGCACATTGGCCGACAGGTCGGCGGAATACTCCCCGGCGATTTCGGTTGTCACGTCGCGCAAAGCCGGTTTGTCTGGATGCGTAGCCTTCATCCATTTGGCGAAGCGATCCCATTGGCTTTCGTATCCCGCCAACGTGCGCGGCCCACTGTCCGGCTTATTCGGGGCGGCAACGTATGCCTGCCACGCGGCGGCAACCGACAAGGCGGGTGTGCGTTCATCCTCCAAGCGTTCGACTGTGGCGGTCGCGCTGGCCAGTTTGTCAACCATGTTCACCAACACGGCCTTTTCGTCGGCGGCCCGGTAGGGAGCCATGAGTTCGGCGCGAGCGGTTTCCGCTTCTTTTTTGACGGTGATAGGGTTGCCGTCCTTGTCACGCAAACTTTGGAACATGCGCTTGCCGTTGACGGTCCATGCCACGGCGTAGCCTGCCCCATGCTTGAATAACCGGCCCGTGCGACGTTTTCCGATGCGTGTTTTCATTGTTGGCGTTCCTTTGCGGTTGACGGCAACAAAATACCCCGAAAAGGACTGGTAGTACAACACAAAACAACAAAATATCTAAAATGGCTTAAATAACTTGTTTTCTACGGACTTAAAATCCGTAGCCGTGTTAAACTGGCGTGTGGGTTCGACTCCCACCTCGGGCACCAGAGCATATGCGCATGGACAAATGCGATAAACATCGAAAAGATTTTGAATGATCATTGCAACAACGGCGGGCGGCCGATTGAATAGACGTTGAACCCAATCTTGAAGAGCTCTTGCCTGTCCAGAAAAATACGACCGTCGAAAACGAAGGAAGGCTGGCGCATGCTCTGGAAAATGCGCCTGAAGTCCAGTTGCCGGTATTCCTGCCAGTCGGTCAGGAAGACGATGGCATCCGCGTTCCGGGCTGCAGCGTATGGGTCATGTTCATACGTAATCCGGTCGCCCAAGTCAGTCAGGTCTCGACGCGCGTTGGCCAAGGCTTGCGGATCGTTGACGACGACGCAGGCATGCTCTTCAGCCAGCAGCCGGCTGATGCGTATGGCCGGACTTTCGCGCGTGTCGCCGGTGTCCGCCTTGAAGGCGAATCCCATCACCGCGATGCGTTTTTCAGCCACCGTGTTGAACATGGCTTGAACGATGGTCGCAACAAAACGCGTCTGCTGGTAGTCATTGATGCAGACAACCTGCTTCCAGTAATCCGCAACCGTCTGCAGCCCGTAGGATTCGCACAAATAGACAAGACTCAGAAGGTCTTTGCGGAAGCAGGAGCCGCCGAAGCCCACGCCGGCTTTAAGAAATTTGGGGCCAATGCGCGAATCCATGCCGACGGCACGCGCCACCTCTGTCACGTCGGCCTCGGTGGC
>Ga0364900_10403_pt1 | contig 13402 bp, 5 predicted proteins | sample ExccelJu500002D3_FD_206974 | JGI IMG/M metagenome (GOLD analysis project Ga0364900, IMG submission 206974) | Enriched cells from Trout Bog Lake Hypolimnion, Wisconsin, USA - BchlTB.July09.5000.02.D3 | ecosystem: Environmental > Aquatic > Freshwater > Lake > Hypolimnion/Profundal zone | place: USA...
CCGCCGGCGGGGAATCGCATATTCTGATCGATGCAGGGAGCTTTTTGCAGGTTAAGCATGTCGAGAGTCAGCAATTAGTCGGCTCTGAGGTACAAATTTTGTCAGATACCGAGATCACGGGTTATTCCCGTGTGCGCGGGGGCTGGAATATGGGTGGTCCCTACACAGTCTATTTTTATGCGCAGTTTGATACCCCCGCCAGCCATTGGGGTACCTGGAAATCGGATAAACTTTCGCCTGAAAGCAAGGGAGAATTTGATACGGGTGAAAAAACAGGCGCCTACTTCACCTACCAAACCGGTCAGGGACAAAAAGTGAAGGTAAAAGTTGGGATCTCCTTCCTAAGCACCGGCAAAGCAAAGGAAAATCTGAAAGAATTGGCTTCCTGGAGTATTGATGAGACCAGATTGAATGCTGAAAAAATATGGAATCAACTACTTGGAACAGTCGATATCAATGATAACGATGAGGTGAACAAAAAGATTTTTTACACCGCCATGTACCACTCTTTTTTGCAGCCAACCAACCGTACGGGAGAGAACCCTAAATGGCATTCATCCGAACCGTATTATGACGATTACTATGCAATATGGGACATCTTCAGAACAACATTCCCGCTTTATACCTTGCTGAAACCGGCTTATAACAGGGATCTTATCCGCTCTTTGATTGATATTTACAGGTTTGAAGGGTATATGCCCGATGCCCGTGCAGGAAATGATAACGGCAGGGTACAGGGTGGTACAGATGCCAATATGCTGATTGCTGATGCTTTCGTGAAAAAGGTGGATGGTATCGATTATTCCACAGCCTTTGAGGCCATGATAAAAGATGCTGAAGTTCCCCCGGGCAGCGATGAACGGAAAGAGGGGAGAGGCGGATTACCCGATTACAAGACGCTGGGTTTTGTTTCGGCCGATTATGAACGGGCAGGCAGCCGGACTTTGGAATATGCCAATAACGACTATGCCATTTCGGCCCTCGCCAAGGGCTTGGGCAAACCGGATTTGCAGAAAAAATACCTGAAACGTGCAACAAACTGGGAGAATCTCTGGAATCCGGCCATTGAAAGCTTTGGTGCAAAAGGGTTCATCTGGCCTCGGTTTAAGGATAAATCATGGGAAAATTCATCGAATTTCAGCGTGTTAAAAGGTGGATCATGGCCTAATTTCTTTTATGAATCCGATTCATGGGAGCTCTCTTTTTATGCCCCCCAGGATGTACGGAAACTGATTCAGCTTTGCGGAGGAACAACGGCCTTCGAAAGTCGTTTGGATACCTTTTTTACCCACAACGTAAAAAAAGCAAACGGACAACTGGGACTGTTTCAGGTTTCAAATGAGCCGGGATTTTTAGCCCCGGTGCTCTATAATTACCTGAATAAACAGGAGAAAACGGCTGCCCTGGTCCGGAAAATACTCGCCAAATTTTATAATTCAGGCCATTCCGGGATTCCGGGTAACGACGATTCGGGTGCGATGTCCTCATGGTATATCTTTCAGTCACTGGGATTCTATCCCAATACCGGCCAGGATGTTTATCTGATCTCAAGCCCTATCTTCAAAGAGGTGACCATCCATCTGGAAAACGGCAAGAGTCTCAGGTTGACGGCTCAGAACGCAGGTCCTGATAATAAATTCATCCAGTCAGCTTCCCTTAACGGAAAACCGCTTACCCAAAACTGGTTCCGGCATACTGACATTTTGAACGGAGGGACCCTGTCTTTTATCATGGGTGATAAACCTGTTAACTGGAGCGGAAATGGCCCCTTGCCCCCTTCCATGTCGGATCAAAATTGAATTGATCTTATTCATGACCTTAAACCGGAAATAAAAAAACAATAATTAATCGCATTACCAATGTCCAGAAAAAGTATACTGATTTTTTCACTGATCGTGTTCCTTCATCTAGCCGGATACACCCAGAAAGTCAAAACAACCTATGTTGATGCATTCCAAAACATCAATCATCCCGAGGTGGCCTATTGGTTTTTTGCCTCCAATATGATGCCGGAGGCCCGGTTCCGGGGGAAAATTGACACCCTGGCACAGCAAAGTAAATACACGCTGATTTTTCTCACCGAGCGTAACGGATGCGACTTTTACGATATAAAAACCATGCATCCCGTTTTTGAAAAACTGGTGGCTTATGCCCATCAGAAAGGGTTGAAAATAGGTTTGCAAATCTGGAAAGACGACCGGCCTGCCTTGCTGGAGAATACCGACCGTCTGATCCAGGAGGGGGAAGTGCTTCTTGACCAAAACGGGCAGGGGAAATACAGCGTCACCGCCAAGGGTGCCCGCGACATGAATTTATTGCTAAAAAGCGAACTTTTTAAAATTTACGCCTTTAAAAAGAGGGGTGACGGATTTTACGACCCCTCAACATTGAAAGAGATCACCCCGCTCGCAAAAGTTCAATCCAAAACCGATGAGGTGAACCTGACTATCGACGGAGGCGCCGGTTTAAAGGATTATACTGCCTATATTATGACTCAGCACTTTTATAACTCATGCAGCAATTTTTCTGATCAGGCAAAAGCCATTATAACCAACGCCTTTAAAGCTTATGCCGACATTCCTTTCGACGGGATCGGCCTGGATGAATATAAAAATCTTAAAGTACCACGACAACCCGTCCTGGAGACCACACACAAAGTTTTCAGGGAACGGCTTTACTCGGTTGGAATGGCAAAAAGGATGAAAACCACTACAGGAATGGATTTAGACCAGGTTCTTTTTGACATGCGCTATGCTCCTGAGGGAAGGGGTGAAATCAGAATGAATGCGATTAATAAATACATGTCGCTGGTGCGCACCGCCACCCTTGATGTTGAGGCAGCCATGTATGACCTTGGCAAGGAGATGTATGGAAAGGATACCTTTATCGGACTTCACAGCACTTTTCACAACAATCTCGATAAGGATGAAGTATGGCAAACCGGCGTAAGCTGGTGGAACATCAAACGGGATTACGGCCATACCGATGAGGAGACCTCCACGCCTGTTCAGGTTGGGATAGGTATGAGCTACCCAAAGAATGCCATGTATAACATGTATTATAACAAGAGTTTGGACCGTATCTGGACAAAAGCCTTAACCGACCTGCGGTATGGCGTTCGCACCCATTACCACGCTGCAAACGATGTGCAGAGCTGGGGTGTCTCGATTGACATGCCGGAAGCGCTGAAAAAGATAAATAAAGTCGAAAATTGTGCCCGGTTGCTTAACCGGTTTAATCCGCCGTTCCCCAATATCCGGTTGCTGGTGGTCTATGGTATGGAGGCCATTTACAATTGGTATCCCAATGCGGCGCAAAGAGGTTTGTATGACATTAACGATCATCTGGGAATGGAAAAGAAGTCGGTCGAATTGTGGCAAAATGGCTATCTGAATGTGGCAGTTCCAACCGATGTGATTGAAGACGGAAGGCTGAAATTGAATGGTGCCGGAAAACCAACGCTTAACGGCTACACCTTTGATGCAGTTATTTTTCTGAACCCGGAGTATTCAAAAGCTATTACCACCCGGTTTTTTGAGGAGTATGTCAATAAAGGGGGCAAGCTTCTGATTGAAGGGGGTGCCACACACGACTTCGATGGTAATGACAAAAGTGCTGAATGGAAAGCTATTGCAGCTAAAGCCGTCGCGACTTCCTATGCCCTTGACGCGGTTGCAAAACTTGGCATCAGCAAAAATACCCTCATTGAAGGGGTTAACAATGAAGCGGGTTCCTACACATTTACCAGTGTGGAGTCGCTCCGGAACGATACGCCTGCAACCTTTTCATTTACCTGTTATGGAAATACCTTCAGCGGAAGCTATAAAGGGCTGGCAGCAATCAAGGTAGACGCTAACGGAAATCTCCTGAAGATCGCAGCTGCCGGGTTTTCATCCCTCTTCAGAAATGGTAAGGAATTATTGAAAGTCAGTAAGGCGACCGATATTTACATTGCGGTTGAAAGCAGAAAAATGGCTGCGATTATTGCCGATCCAACAAAATCAATTAAAGTGATCAGTCATGAATAAAGGTTTAAGGCTGTTTATTCCTGCACTGTTTTTTATAGTCACCCAAACTATTGCTCAATCCTCCTTACCGGGAAAAAACAGGCTCGATATCTCCGGCCAGCCCTGGAAAATATGGCTGGACCAGAAAGCTGAATGGGTAAATGATTCGTTGTTCCTTCCTCCGTATGACCTGAAAGGGATACCTATGAATACCCCCGGTTGTGGATGGGATGCGCTATACAGCCAGCAGGGAGTTGTGACCACTAAAATGCCTGCAACCGTTGAGCAGTATCTGTGGTCCAGAAATGGGAACAGCTACGGCGTTGACGGCAATTACCTTGGGGTATCCTGGTTTACCACTTCATTGACCGTACCGCAGAGTTGGAAAGGAAAATCAATTCACCTCGATTTTGAAGGCGCGCGTATGCGGGCAGAGATATATGTAAATAATCAGCTTGCGGGATATAACCTCTTTGACGGATTGCCTTTTTCAGTTGATGTCACCAAATTTCTGAAGGGAGCTGGTATTAACAAATTGGCCGTGCGCATCACCGATCCCAACGGCAATTTTGCCTGGCAGGATTACAGTGCACTCGAATGGGGAAAATATGAAACCCTCCCGAGTCGGGGTTTTGGAGGCATTACCGGCAAAGTCGTTGCAAGGGCAACCGATCAAAGCTTTGTCGATGACATCTACATCAAAAACAGGCCGGAGAAAAATGTGGCGGATGTTGAATTAACCCTAAAAAATACGGGGAATCATACCGATGGGACACTCGTTTTAACGTTAACTGAAAACGGGAAGAAAGCAACACTCCTTTCGCGGAGTAAATTAATTCAGTTGAATGGCCGCGAGTTGATAGTGAAGGAACGGATTTCCTTGCCGGATGCGAAACTTTGGTCCCCCGATAGCCCCGATTTGTATGTGCTGACTGCTGAATGGAGAGGCAAGGATGGGTCCCGCGACACCCAGTGCAGGCGTTTTGGATTTCGCTGGTTCGGGATCAAAGAGGTGGATGGCGATAAAATGTTGTTTCTCAATGACACGCGCATCGTCCTTCGCTCTGCTATTTCGTGGGGGCACTGGCCGGTCAATGGCATTATCCCCACGGATGAAATGGCCCGGAAGCAGATCCTTGCCGCTAAAAAACTGGGATTGAACATGCTTAATTTTCATCGGGCTATCGGGCAAACCAATGTGTTGGATCTGGCTGATGAACTGGGTCTGCTCTATTACGAAGAACCCGGAGGATACCGGAATTCTGCCTATAATCTTACCGATGACCCCTTCATCAGGACCTGGAAGCGCGAAAAGCTGCTTCAGATGATCAGGCGCGACAGAAGTCACCCTTCACTGATCATTTACAACATGACCAATGAGCCTTCCCGCGATCCCAAGCCCAACGAACTGGTCGATATCGTTAAAGCCCATCAACTGGACGAAACCAGGCTGATCACCTTTGCCTCCAACAACGTTAAGGATATCACCCCGCTCTACTTTAACGAATCGGGACAAAAACTCCATATGCTTCCATACGACACCACTTGCTATAAAAAAGGGTGGTGGGATGCACACAATGCTCCGGGGCCGGGTGTTTACAAGGACCCCTTTTATCAGTCGCCCTCGAGATTTGAACGGTATGTAAACAATCCCAAAGAAATTCTTTTTTATGGGGAGGAGAGTGCCACCGGTACCCCCCCCCCCCGTTTACAACTGATAAAGGCTGAAATTGAAAAAACGAAACATTACGGATGGGATGGGCAGCAAATGATCGGCCAATATAACGCTTTTGACAAATTTCTGCATGAAAAAGGGTTTACCAGAGCCTTTAAAAATGTGGATGAACTTTGCCTGAGTTTCGGGGCGGTTTCTTATTATCTTCAGGGAAGGATGATCGAAAATATACGGATCAGCAATACCATCGACGGGTATGTGACCAACGGCTGGGAAAGTACAAAACTTGAAAATCATTCCGGAATTGTCGATGTTTACCGTAATTTCAAGGGTGATCCTTCGATCATTGCTTACTACAACCAACCCTTGTATATCGCTGTTAAATTGAGGAATAAGGTAGTGCTAAACGGCGAAAAAGCAGTTGCCGATTTCTTTCTGATCAATGAAAAAAACCTGACCGGTCAGTACCAGCTTAAGGTGTGGGCAAAAAATGAAAAGGGAACTTCCTGTGAGCAAAAATTTGATGTAATGGTCAAGGGAGGGGTTGTCTATGGCCAGCTTCTCAAAGACTCTGTGTTATTTTCCATAACCGGGAAGGGTTATACCGAAATCGGGGCCACACTAATCCGCCATGGGCAGTCAGAAGCGACAGGGAGCGACAAACTATATGCTTTGGAACTGAATACCCCGAATATCCTTGTTAATGTGCTCGATAGTTCCAGACAGACCCAGAAGGTTTTGCGCAATGCAGGCATTGCTTTTACCGAAGCTTCCGATGTCCTCCCTAAAAAAGGGGTTCTTTTTATCGGATCACAGATGCAGCCGCTCGATCAGCAAAAACATAAATTTAAATTGAACGATAAATTAAAGATTGAGTCGCTCATCAACTGGATCCTTAAGGGAAATACACTGATTATTTTAAAGAACGCCCCTTACTGGTGCGAACTTTTCGCAACCAGGGAGGTCACGGAATACCTTGGAGCCCAGGGTTTAGGCGGAAATTGGATGGGTGGCAACTTCTTTGTACGTGAGCACAAACTTTTTGATGGGCTTCCTGTAAACACAGCTTTTAATTGGGAGTACCAATGTCTTGCCGCCTACAACAGGGAGAGATCCGGACTCCGGTTATCGAGCGACGAATGCGTGGTCGGGTGCTATTCGGATCATAAGAATGAGATGTATTCGGCATTAAGCATTGTCCATCTGGGCGATGGAAAAATTATTTTTAACACCCTCGATTTACCGGGAGCTATTTTGTCGGGAGAAAAGTCCGCCATAGTCGCGAAAAAAATCCTGGAAAATATGGTGAAATACGGAGCCGACACTCCGCAACAAAAAAATTAATTATAACCCATGAACTTATTTAAAAGAGCTTTGGTCCTCTGCTTTTTAGGGTCTCTTTCTACCTCATTATCTGCAAGGCCAAATATGAAGGCTTCAGTATTCAATGTAAAGGAGTTTGGAGCAAAGGGTGATGGAACAACCCTGGACACCAGGAAAATCAATGAGACTATTAATGCGGCCTCTGTGGCTGGTGGCGGAACTGTTTATTTCCCGGCAGGAAATTACCTGACCGGTTCAATTTGTTTAAAAAGTAATATCACCTTGTATATCGACAAGGGGGCAATGGTGATTGCTGCCTCTCGCTCAGATTCAGCAGAATACAGCGCCCCGGAACCGGCGATTAACGATAAATATCAGGATTTTGGCCATATTCATTTCCATAACAGCCTGATCTGGGGTGAAAAATTGCATGATATATCCATTATTGGAGGGGGAATGATCTGGGGCAAGGGATTATTGGGTGGTTTCGATAAAGTAGGATTTAACTATGCCAACAAATCCATCTCATTGCTTTTGTGCCAGAATGTGATCATACGCGACATTACGATAAAACATGGCGGATGGTTTGGTATCCTTGCCACCGGGGTGGACCATTTAACCATCGACAATGTCATGATGGACACCAACCGCGACGGGATGGACATCGACTGTTGCCAGTTTGTTCATATTTCTGATTGCACGATAAATTCACCTTCCGATGACGGCATTTGCCTGAAAAGCACTTTTGCTCTCGGTTATCTGAAATCGACCAAAAATGTGACCATTACCGGTTGTATCCTGAGCGGATTCTTCGAGGGAAGTATGCTCGATGGAACTTACAAAAAGGACTACCGAAAAGCTCCCACGGGCAGAATAAAACTGGGGACAGAATCCAATGGTGGTTTTCAAAATATAGCAATTTCAAATTGTGTGTTTGACAATTGCAGAGGGCTCGCGCTGGAATCTGCAGATGGAGCTTTACTGGAGGATGTAACAATCAACAATATCACCATGCGCGACGTCACCAATTCTCCGTTTTTCATCAGGCTCGGTGCACGAATGCGCGCACCGGATAGTCTTAAAATAGGAGAATGCAGAAGAATTTTAATCAGCAATATCAATGTCTACAACGCCATGGACCAAAGCTCAGCTTCAATCATCAGCGGAATACCCGGCCATGATATTAAGGATTTGGAAATGAGTAATATCCATATCTATTATAAGGGTGGAGGCACCAAGGAGATGGCTGCTGTAAATGTTCCCGAATTTGAAACCAGATATCCGGATCCGAATAAGTTTGGAATTATTCCGGCTTACGGTTTTTTTATCAGGCATGTGAAAAATCTGATAATGCACGATGTGACCGTCAGCTTTTTAAACGACGATATCCGGCCGCCATTTATTTTAAATGAAGTCAGTAATGCCAGTTTCAGTTTTATCAAAGCTCAAAAGATGCAGGGGGCACCGGTTTTTGTTCTGGATAATGTCGTTGATTTCTCACTGCAGAATACGAGCGGACTAAATGATACCCGGATCAAACAGGTAACTCATCGATCCCTGGAATCGCCTAATTGACTGTGAACTGTAAGCAAAATATAAAATCAAAACTATAAATTATGAATAACCTGTTAAAATTACTAATCCCGGTCATATGCCTGATAATTCCCGCGGCAAGTTCAGGAAAGAATACTAAAATCTGGCTGGATGACCTTCAAATTCAGAAGTTTTCGGACGGAATCCCAAGCGTTGAGGCTAAAAAAAGTGGCGGAGGCGATTCCATCCTCCTTGCCGGTCACTTTTTTGAAAGGGGGGTTGGAGTGCATTCAATAAGTGCGTTATCTTTTTTGCTGAACGGAAAAGGAGAACAGTTTTCTGCCGTGGTTGGAGCCGACGACAAGGCGAATAAAAATATGCACGTTCAGTTCTTTGTCCTTGGGGATCAAAAGATTCTTTTTGAAAGCGGTCCGATGAAAGTCGGTGACGCGCCCAAAAAAGTAAACGTGAACCTTTCCGGGATACAGCGAATGGGACTATTGGTGACTTTAAATCCGGAAGATGAGCGATCCGGCAAAACATATTCCGACTGGGCCGATGCAAAGCTGGTTATGTCGGGTGAAAATGTACCTCAAACCATTCCCAACAGCGATGAAAAATATATTCTGACACCTGTTCCTGCGAAAACACCCCAGATCAACTCAGCCAAAATATTTGGGGTGACTCCCGGCAATCCGTTTCTCTATACCATCGCCTCCACAGGCGAACGGCCGATGCAATTTTCGGCTGAAAACCTCCCCAAAGGTCTGCTTCTTGACCCAAAAACCGGGATAATAACGGGAAAGATCAGTCAAAGAGGTACTTATATCGCCACACTGCATGCAAAAAATGCCTTTGGCGAAGCTGCAAAGCCATTCAAAATTGTGGCCGGTGACACTATAGCCCTCACTCCCCCGATCGGCTGGAATGGGTGGAATTCATGGGCACGGAATATCGATGGGGAAAAAGTACTCGCCTCTGCCAATGCCATGGTGAAAATGGGGCTTGCCAACCATGGATGGACTTATATTAACATCGATGATACCTGGGAGGGGCAGCGGGGCGGGAAATACAACGGACTTCTGGCCAATGAGAAATTTCCGAAGTTTAAGGAGATGATTGACAACATACATGCCATGGGACTAAAACTGGGTGTTTACTCTACCCCATGGATTTCAACTTATGCCGGATTTGCCGGTGCCTCCTCCAATTTTGAAAAAGGGGAATACCCAGAGTTGATAAAAAACAACAAAAGGGCCTACAGGTACATCGGAAAATACCGGTTCGAAAAAGAGGATGCCATGCAAATGGCCGATTGGGGAGTCGATTATTTCAAATATGACTGGCACATCGACCTGAATTCTGCTGAACGAATGTCGGCAGAATTGAAAAAATCGGGTAGGGATATCATCTATAGCCTGTCAAATTCGGCGCCGTTTGCAAACGCCAGCGATTGGGCCCGGATAGCCAATATCTGGCGAACCGGTCCGGACATCAGAGACAGCTGGCTTAGCCTCTATATTTCTGCATTTACGATCGATAAATGGGCTCCTTACGGCGGGCCCGGACACTGGAACGACCCCGATATGCTGATACTTGGAAATGTAACTACCGGGACTGACCTCCATCCAACCCGGCTAACCCCGGATGAACAATACAGCCATGTCACCCTTTTCAGTCTGCTTGCTGCACCCCTGATTATCGGTTGTCCCATCGAACAATTGGACCCCTTTACACTGAATCTTCTGACCAATGACGAAGTTATCGAAGTGAACCAGGATCCGCTTGGAAAAGCTGCCCGCATGATGGGCGATGAAAACGGCGTGCAGATCTGGGTTAAACCACTTGAAGATGGTTCATATGCTGTCGGATTATTTAACGTGGATGATTTCGGAAAAACACCTCAATCCTATTTCCGCTGGGGAAATGAAAAATCAAAACAGTTTACCTTCGATTTTGCCAAAGCCGGAATAAAAGGGAACCGCAAGATCAGAGATATCTGGCAGCAGAAAAACCTTGGGGAATTCAGCGGGTCGTTTAAAACTGAGATCCGTCATCACGGTGTGGTAATGCTTCGGTTATTTCCTTTAAACTAATTATCATGAAGATCCTGTTTTCCGGCCTGGTTTTGCTTACACTTATTGGTGCCGCTGCGGCTCAGCCTAAAAAAGTTCTTTTTATCGGTAACAGCCTCACGTACCGGCAAGACGGAATATATTCACATTTGGAAAAACTGGCAGCTTCTGCTAATCCACCTTATATTCTGCAAACCGAAAAATCGGTAAAGGGGGGCGCCACGCTGAAAACACAGTGGGAAAGACCCGAACCCCGGGAGGCAATCAATAAGGGAGATTGCGACGTAGTAGTCCTTCAGGAAGACCTTCCCGAAATTAATATCTCGTATTTCAAGGTATATGCCCGCCTGTTTGTCCCCGAAATTCGCAAAGCAAAATCAAGGACAATTCTCCTGATGGCCTGGTATTATCCACGGCTTGGATGGATCACTACAAATGAGATTGCCCGGGCACATCGTGATATTGCCAAGGAACTTGATGTGGAGGTGGCGCCTGTCGGTCTGGCATGGCAGCGGTCAATCAAAAAACGTCCCGACCTGGACCTTTATGTTGCCGACCGTGAGCATCCAAGCATTTACGGAACCTACCTGGCAACCTGCGTAGTGTATGCCACACTGTTTGGTAAAAGTCCGGTTGGTCTCGGTTATACGGCTCCCGGTATGAGCGCCATTGATGCCGCCTTTCTCCAGCACGTGGCATGGGAAACCTGTCAGAAATGGAAACGAAAAAAATAGATTCTCAAGACTTCAGCGAGGGCGCTGGTTTATCGATAAGAATTCGCTAATATAATTTGACTCTGGAGTCAGATATTTTTTCCTGGATCAAATTTCTATAAACATACAAACCCTCGGGGTCTGAAAAAACAAGGATAAATAAATAGTAATGAAAAAACAATCAATTTTAATAATCTTCGCCATTTTACTAATCATCTCCGGAGCCTCTGCCCAGAATACCAGTACCGTTTGGCTGGATGATTTGCCCATTCAAACTTTCTCGGAAGGAATCCGTCCGGTTATTGCGAAATCAAGTTATGGTAAAGGTTCAATCCGGCTGAATGGTAAACCATATTCAAGGGGCCTGGGCGCGATAACACCATGTGTGCTTGCTTTTTCTTTGGAAGGAAAGGCGAAGTATTTTTCGGCTGAAGTTGGCGCTGATGATTTGGGAAATAAAGATATTCCCCTGAAATTCTTTGTCGTCGGTGATAAAAAAGTCCTTTTTGAAAGCGGGGAACTGCGGGTTGGGGATGCCCCAGTGCGGATAAATGTCGACCTGACAGGGATCAAACAATTGGGTTTGCTGGTGACCGATCCTGTAGGCGGGGTCACCAATAAAAAAACCTATGCCAGCTGGGCCAATGCGAAGATTGAAATGATCGGTCAGGCGATGCCCGGTTATGTCAGGTTTGAGAATGAAAAATATATTTTAACGCCTGCACCCAAACTGGCACCCCGGATTAATTCGGCAAAACTATTTGGAGCGACACCGGGCAATCCATTTCTCTATACCATAGCGGCCACCGGGAAACGCCCCATCCATTTTTCGGCGGAAAATCTTCCCGCTGGAGTGTTGCTTAATCCGGAAACAGGTATTATTACAGGAAAAATCACCCGGCGGGGCATTTATTTGACGACACTTAAAGCCGTAAACACTCTGGGTGAAGATACCAAAAAACTGAAAATAGTAATTGGCGATACCATTGCCCTGACTCCCCCAATTGGATGGAACGGCTGGAATTCGTGGGAAGCGAATATCGACCGGGAGAAGGTTTTAGCTTCAGCCAATGCAATGGTAAAGAGTGGATTGCGTGACCATGGATGGTGCTATATCAATATTGACGATTCCTGGCAGGGAAAAAGAGGGGGCCCGGAAAATGCATTGCAGCCCAATGAGAAATTTCCTGATATCAAAGGGATGGTCGATTATATTCATACGTTGGGATTGAAAGCAGGAATATACTCTACCCCTTATATTTCAAGCTATGGCAGCTATGTAGGTGGTTCTTCGGAGTATCCCAAAGGAGGAGAGACACACGATTCCATCAAACTAAACAAACAACCTTACATGCATGTCGGAAAATACCGCTTTGACGCCAATGATGCCATGCAAATGGCAGACTGGGGTTTCGATTTTCTGAAGTATGACTGGCGCATCGATGTGGAATCAACGCAACGCATGTCGCAGGCACTGAAAAAATCGGGCCGCGACATCGTTTTCAGTTTGTCAAACAATGCACCGTTTGAAAAGGTAAACGACTGGAAACTGTTATCAAATATGTACCGTACCGGACCCTATATCAAAGACAGCTGGACCAGCCTTTTCCTGACAACATTTTCGCTCGATAAATGGGGCCACTTTTCAGGCCCGGGACATTGGGCCGATCCCGATATGATGATTGTTGGAAAAGTGGCTATTGGTCCCGTATTGCACGATACCCGTCTGACTCCTGACGAACAGTACAGTCATGTCACCCTGTTCAGCCTATTGCCGGCTCCACTGCTTATCGGCTGTCCGATTGAACAGGCCGACGATTTCACGTTGAATTTGCTCACCAACGATGAGGTGATTGAAGTGAACCAGGACCCGCTATGTAAACCGGCTTTCCTGGCTGCAGAAGTGGATGGCATCGAAATCCGGTTGAAACCGATGGAGGACGGTTCGTTGGCAGTCGGATTGTTTAATGTCGATGGCTATGGTAAGACGCCGGCATCCTATTTTAACTGGGGCGATGAACCGGCAAAACAATTTGTCTTTGAATTTTCCAAAGTTGGTTTAAAAGGATCATGGAG
>Ga0364900_10410_pt1 | contig 13172 bp, 10 predicted proteins | sample ExccelJu500002D3_FD_206974 | JGI IMG/M metagenome (GOLD analysis project Ga0364900, IMG submission 206974) | Enriched cells from Trout Bog Lake Hypolimnion, Wisconsin, USA - BchlTB.July09.5000.02.D3 | ecosystem: Environmental > Aquatic > Freshwater > Lake > Hypolimnion/Profundal zone | place: USA...
CCCTACACCTTGCAAGCCCTGGTAGAAGGTATTAGGATCGACCTTGAAGGTGCGAACATAAAGGGGAGTGGTCTCGCGCCCTTTAAGCGAGAATACAATCGCATAGTCCTCCACGGAATACTTGATGGGCCGGTCGGCCACCTTCACGATGGCATCCAGCACATCCGCCAAACGAATGTCGGTGAGCGCCGGATTAATCTTAATGGCAATCGCGCTCATATCCACCTGTTCCTGCGGAGCCGCAGGCAGGGGTTGGCCGTCCGGGCCGAGCGCGGGCGCGGCGGTAGCCGTAGGACCGCCCGTATCAATGTTCTGGTTGATGAGGAAATTGATGCCGTGCTTCTCTGGATCGCGCTTTCGGCATTCGTCATTCAGGTTGATGACCACTTCGCCCAACGGCAACCCGTCATACTTCACGTTGTCGAGCCGGATGCGATCGAGCTTGCTAATAATGGTCTGCCGGCCCGGACCGGTGTGGACCAGATTATTACTGCGGGCATAAGGGTTGGGCACCGGCAGCAACTCGCGCTTGATGGGGTTGGCCCACGCCTGCTCCACCGCGCGGATGTCTTGCCGCATCGTTACTTCGTGCGCTTTGGCGGCCTGGGAAAACTTCGCCTCCGAGACCAGGTTCAAATAGTACAGCGCCGCTTCGTTATGCGGATCCACCTTGAGAGCCGCCTTAAGTTTGGCGTCGGCTTCATCCAACTTGTTCATTTCGTAGAACAACTTTCCATCGCGGACCAGCGTGTTGGCCTTCACTCTTTCTTCGAGGACCGCCGGCACCTGGCTGCGGACTTCCTCGCTGGGAATGGTGCCCCGCTGGTCGGCGAGCAACTTCTCGTTGCCGCTCTTGAACTCGATGGCGGCCGCACTCGTGGGATCGACGCGCAACACGTCATCCACCTGCGTCCCGGCTTCCTTGTAATCGCCATGCCCCTGCGCGGTGCGGGCCAGTTCCAACCGCACCGCGGTCAAACCGGCGACGGTCTGCTCGCGCTCGGCATCCACGCCTGACCCGATCTTCTGCACCAGGTCCCAGGCGTCATCATAGAGCTTGGCGGCGGTAACCAGCGCGGCGCGATCCTGGGCGGCGCGAGCATCCGCCAGCTTCTGGCGTAGCGTGATGTGGTTGGCCTGGCGATAAACGGCTTCGTTGACCGCCGTTTCTTGCGGCGGTGTCTGGGCGTTAGACGTCGGCGCCGCGGTGAGCAAAAGGATCACCGCGAGTGGAAGAGTAGCTGCTTTTATCATGGTTTCGGTTGCGTTTGGCAAAGGACTAACGCGGTTCAAGGTGCGGCACTAGCACTATATTTGACGGTCCATTTCTTCTGGTTTGATTTGGCGGACAATACTACTTCGTTTTCCGTGATGGCAACGATATTGTAATCCTCGCCGTTAAAAGAGAGCGAAGAGCCAACCCGGCGGGTATTCCAGATCTTGCTTTCCGGAGCGTACCTCAAATCGACCATGTACCCATCGATGCGCCGAAAAGGCTGTTCTCGGGACACCTCCGCGCGCTGCTTGGTATCGTTCAATTCGAGCACCACCGTGACGTTCGTCGGGTTGTCGGGCGGGCTTTTGATGTCGCGTAGCGCAAACACCTCATTCTTGTCGCCGAGCTTGCAGTATTTCTCCTTCTTCCGGTCTCGGAGATTGAGCGCGGTCTCGTTCTCGACGCCGATCTTGCAGCGGGCCCCCGAATCCGTCACGGTGACCTCATTGAGCGTCAGCTTGAGGTAGAGCGGGGTCATCTTGGTGACCGTCACGGCGTTCGGGCCCACGTTGGTCGCGTCAACTTTGATCAGACGCCCATCGACCGCCTTCTGCCACGCCAGGGGATTGAGGAGTTTGTTGGGAGCGGAGAAATCGACCGTCGCCGGGACGGCCATTCGCTTCAAAACAGCGTCCGGCAGGGTAAGGTTCAGGTTGGTCAACTCTTTGACCTTGGGATGGATGAGCTGATTGCGCATGTCCTCCAGCTTCTGTTTTTCGCTGGCGATCTTAAAAGGCAGAAAGGCTGCCGCCACCGCCAACCCCAGCAGCACCACGCCGAGCAGGACCTTTTCGTAATGTTTCTTGAGGAAATCCATCTTACTTGGGAGAGACCAGTTTCACCACGTTGAGCATGAGGGTGACTTTCAATTGTTTCTCATCCAGCGCCAGCGGCAGGCCGCCCCGGTTGGCGGGCGAAGGCGCCGGGACCGGCGTGGGCGCGTACACTTGCTGGGGCGGCGGTCTGGGAACGGCCCGCAAACTCAACGCGTAACGCTCAGCCATATTAGGCCCCTCTCCCCCCATTCGCGGCGGCGGCGGGGGAGTGAAGGCCGGAACAGGCGGCTGGTAAGCTGGCGGCACTGCGGCTTGCTCAGGGGACGCCACTGTCGCCGGCGCCGCCTCAACATTGATGCTCTTGACCAGCAGGCCGTAGGGCGAGCTGGCGAAGCCGCCCAGAACGGCGGCGAGTTCCGGGCTGAAGCAGCGGAAAGTAATCTCGTAGGGGGATAACACCGCCAGCTCATTGGTCACGGACTTGTCCGGCAGGTAATCGGTCTGCGGCCCTTTCAGGTCGTCCTCGGAAACGCGTTCGCGCCGCAGGTTGTCCAAGGCATTTACCTTGGCCTGAAACAGAACGGCGCAGATAACCTTGATCTCTCCCAGTTGCACGGAGAGCGGGTCGAGGCTGCCCGCCGCATAAGCGAGGCTCTCCCGCTGTGCGGCGAAGGAGAAGCTATAGGTCTGGCCTTTGCTGTCCTTGGGCGGCAAAGCGACACTGGTCTTGGTGGCCTCTTGCTGCATCTGGTCGAGGGTGCGGCTCAGGGCGGAGCTGAATTCCTGGCTGGTCAGCTTGCCCGATTCCGGCACGGGGATGGGGGGGCAGCGCTGGAAATACTGGCGGGATTTCTGAATATAGGCGCGCAATTCCTGCTGCTGATCTTTGGCCGCCTTAATATTGTTGATCTTGCCGGAACCCGGATGGGGGTTCTGCTCGTTCAGGCGCTTTAGCTCCGCGTATTGCTCGTCGAGCTTCCCGAGGATTTCGTTATTGAGATCCCACTTCGAGTAGAGGTACCACCCGGCGAAACCCATGAGCGCCAGCGCCACGAGGCTCCCGATCAGAAAGTACAAATTGCGTTTTATCCAGTCCATACTATAGCTTGAGCGGGCGCTTCAGTCTGGCAATTAAGCTAAAGGTAAAGGTGCCGGTCTGCTCGTCGTTGGTAACGTCGCCGTCAGTCCTCGTTTCTTGCGGGTCCGGGTCAAAAAGCGGACTGCTTTGCAACTCCTGCAGCACGGTGTAAGCGATGCCCTTGTCGGCGTCCGCTTGGCCGGAAACATTCTTCAGGCTAACCGCCCGGAAGGTCAGCGTGAGGGTGGCAATCTCGTTGGTGTCGCCTTTGGGCTTTCTCGGGCCGGGCGTGGGGCTGGGAGCCGCTCCGTCCGCGGGAGGCGCGGGGGCTTGCTCCGCCACGGGCGGCGCCGGCGCCCTGCCTGGGCCCTCCATGCCGTAGCGTCTAGCCATCAATTCTCGCGCCATGGCGTCCTCCCGCGACATGGATCGCGGGCCGGGATCCAGGCCTGGCGTCGCCTCTCCCTCGGGCCTGGGAGCCGCCGTCACCAACTGCTCGAGCCACACACCCGCGTCCGTCCGCAGCTTGTTATGCGTGGTTTGTTCCACCCGTATCAGCACCTGGCGCAACTCGCTCAGCACGTCCGCCCAATAGTAGCGATTGTTCATCCAGCCGACGATTTGATCGACCTCTTCCTGGGTCTTCTTCAAATCGCCGTAGGCCTTCTTGAACTTGGTTTCCTTGTCCTTCTCCGGCCCGACGTCGTTCGTAACCGCCTCCAACACCTTGGTCTTGACCCCGGCCAGTTGCTCGAACAGGAACCCCATCGCCACGATGACGGCGACCAAGCTGAAGACGGTTGCAATGAAGTAGGGCTTTTTCTGGTTGAAGCTCTGCCAGCGGAGCGTGCTCTCAGGCATCAGGTTGAGCTCCACCGGGCAATGCGCGAGGTTGCGCAACCCCAAGCCAACGACCTCCCCCAGCGAATGGGCGACCCGGGCCAACTCCTCGAGGTTGATGGCCGGGTCGAGTTGAATGTTGCGCAGCGGGTTGAAGTACTCGACGGGGACGTTTAACTTCTCGGCGAAGAACTGCGCGGTGTACGGCATCACCGACGCGCCGCCGGACAGGAACAGCCGTTGCGGGGCCGAGCCGCCCTGCTGCCCGCGGTAGAACTGCATGGTCTGGTTCACCTGGATGTGCAACCGCGTCATGAACTGCCGGGCAATTTTGGAGATAGCCGCCTGGTGCGGGTTCTCCGGCTCCTCGTAGGCGCCGCCCAGGCTGACGAACCCTTCCTCGATCTTGAGCTTCTCGGCGACGTCGTACTTGAGCTTGGATTCGTTGGCGAAGTCCTGGGTGATGGAGTTGGCGCCAAGATTGATGCTGCGGGAAAACACTTTGCCTTTCTCAAAGAAAAGCAGGTTGCTGGTCTTGGCCCCGATGTCGAGGAGCATCGTGCAGTCTTCCAGCTCGCCGTAGTTGTACCGGAAGGAGTTGCACAAGGCCGCGGGGGAGACATCCGTCAGTTGGAGGCGCAGGCCGGTGGTTTCGGTGACGCGGAACAGCCCCTCGACAATATCCGCCTTGATCGCCACCAGGAGCACCTCCAGTTCGCCACCGGCGGTGGAGCCTAAAATCTGGTAATCCCAGACGACGTCTTCGAGCGGGAAGGGAACGTTCTGCTGGGCTTCGTACTGAATGATCTGGGTGACTTTGCTGGCATCGACCGGCGGAAGCTTGACAAACTTGGAGAAGACATGAAAACCCGGGGCACAGACGTTGACGTTCCTGGCCTTGATCCCCTTCTCGGCCAGCGTCTCCTGGAGAGCTTTAAGAATGGCGGCTTCGCGGGTGGTTTCTTGTGCTCCTTCGGCCCCGAGCGATTTGATGCCGTACTGCTTCAAGCGCAGCCCGCCAGCCTCGTTGACTTCGAACTCGGCGAGTTTGAGACTCCCCGCCCCGAAATCAACGGCTAGAAATGATTTAGTATTCAGCATTTACGGTCTTGGCATACTACATGGCCAACAAAACTCTTGCCGCCCGCGTTGGGTCAACCTACGGGCGGCCGATGGTGATTACAGAAAACCCCAACCCCAGTCAAATAGAAAGAGAAAAAAGTGGCTGGACCAAGGAAAAGCCAGAATGAGGTGAGACCCAGAAATCCCGGTAGCAACTCAAGCCTCATGCCGCGTAATTTCATGATTAAACCAGATTGCTTAACACGAACCATGCCAAGGGGATTTGTGCGGTATTTCGCGAGAATGGCACGCAACCGGGGGTGAGGTTCACGCAAAACGCGTGCAACCCGCGCATTCGACCCTTGAGGCCATCCCGCGCCCTTGCTCTCCCCAGCCGCTCCCCAGGGTACCTCCGTTCTACCTCCGTTCCACCTCCGTCAAACCAGCGTCCTACCTCCGCAAAGCTGGCGGACGTAGAACGGAGGTGGAACGGAGGTAGAACGGAGGTACTACCGGGGTATGGGCGTGTATGGCTGGCGGCAAGCACGGAATGGCGGGGTGGGAGGCGGGATGAGAAAGGAGGGGCCAAGGTCCCTGGAATTCCGCGAAGAGCCCTTTGTTCTCCGAGTCGTGAGGTGTAAGAACGGCCGCAGCTCGGACAGCCCGCCGGCCCTAAGGCAGCCCGGGGGCCTGGCCCACGACGCCCCGCTCAAACTTTCCCACGGAAATAGTCGATCGTCTTGACCAGCCCTTCGGCCAGCGGGACTTGCGGCGCCCAACCCAGAATCTTCCGGGCACGGGTAATATCGGGCCGGCGCTGGCGGGGATCATCCTGGGGCAACGGTTTGTAAACGATCTTGCTGCGGGAACCCGTGGCACGGATGATTTCCTTCGCAAACTCCAGCATCGTCATCTCCACCGGGTTGCCGATGTTCACCGGCTGATCGCAGGAACTCATCATGAGCCGGTAAATACCCTCAATCAAATCGGAGACGTAGCAGAAGCTGCGCGTCTGCTGGCCCCGGCCAAACACCGTGACCGGCCGATGCTTGAGGGCCTGGCTGATGAAAGCCGGCACGACACGGCCGTCGTGCAAACGCATGCGGGGGCCATAGGTATTGAAGATGCGGACGATGCGAGTCTGGACCTGATGCTCTCGGTTGTAGGCCATGGCAAGCGCCTCGGCAAAACGCTTGGCCTCGTCGTAGCAGCCCCGCGGGCCGATGGTATTGACGTTCCCCCAGTAGCTTTCGGTCTGCGGATGCTCCAGCGGGTCGCCGTAGATCTCCGAAGTGGAGGCCAGCAGGAAGCGGGCATTCTTGTTCTTGGCCAGCCCCAGCGCTTTGTGGGTGCCGAGGGAGCCGACCTTCAACGTCTGAATCGGCAGCTCCAAGTAATCAATCGGGCTGGCGGGCGAAGCGAAGTGCCAGACATAATCCACCGGCACATCCAGGAACAGGAACTCGGTCACATCCTGCTCGATGAACTTGAAGTTCGGATTCCCCCCCAGGTGGGAGATGTTATCGACCGCGCCCGTGACAAAATTATCGATGCCGATGATCTTGTGGCCCCGCGCCAGCAGCAGATCCACCAGGTGCGAGCCCAAAAAGCCCGCGGCGCCGGTGACGACGGAGCAGGGCTGTTTGGGAGAGGATGTTCTTGGTCTTCGGCTCATAAAATCCCTTGGGCGCAGATCACCGGGCTGCCTCATTTGGCTCCCGTGCCGGCAAACACGGCGGGCAAGGTCTGCCAGAGGATCTTGAAGTCCAGCCAGAGCGACCAATGGTCGATGTATTCCAAATCCAGCCGCACCCAATCCTTGAAGTCGGTGACGTTATTGCGTCCACTGATTTGCCAGAGGCAGGTGAGGCCGGGTTTGACGCTTAGCCGGCGCCGATGGGCCAGGTCGTTGAACCGTTTGACCTCGTCCACGGGCAGCGGGCGAGGCCCGACCAGGCTCATCTCGCCGCGCAACACATTGAAGAACTGCGGCAGCTCGTCGAGGCTGTACTTGCGCAGGACCTTGCCGACGCGGGTGATGCGCGGGTCGTTGGTCACCTTGAACACCGGCCCGCTCATTTCGTTCATCGCGGCCAATTCGTGTTTGAGCTGCTCGGCGTTGGTGACCATGGTGCGGAACTTATAGATGGTAAACGGCCGGCCGTTGACCCCCGACCGCTGCTGGCGGAACAGCACGGGCCCCGGAGAAGTAACCTTGACGATCAAGGCGATGAGCGCGAAGAACCACCAGAAGAGCGCCAGCACCAGGAACGACCCGAAGAAATCCATTAGCTGCTTCACCACGCGCGGCCAGGAGGAGTCCGGGGCCGAACGGAACACCAGGACAGGCCAGCCGTAAAAGTCATCGAAGCTGGCGTGGGAGGTCTGAGTCCGGAAGAAATCCGCCACCAGCCAAGCTTCGACCCCCTCCAGCTCACAGGCCCGGATGGCGGCCTCGACTTGCTCAAAATAAGCGTGCCGGGCGCTGAGAATAACCCCATTGATGGAGTGCTCGTGCACCATCTCCACCAGGCGTGAGACCGGCGTGTCGGTCAGATCCAGCCGCCCCAGGATTTCCACTTCCTGTTCGGACTTCGCCTTGAGTTCCGCCTCCATGCGCCCCGTCTCTTCAATCGAGCCGACGAGGAGCACCCGCCGCCGGTACTGAGCCCGGGCCATGCTGGTGCTCGCCGCCCAGCGCAGCACCTCTTCCTTGACAAACACCAGCGCGAAGCTGATGAAGCCAAACCAAACCACCACGCCACGAGCCACCGGCGGCATGTGGAACAGAAACATCGTCAGGATCAACCCGAGGGTGGTGAAGAAACACCCTTTCAACAGCATCCAGGCGGTCGTGATCCGGGGGCAAAAGGGCGAGCGCGAGTAAAACCCCACCCCCTCCAGGATCAGCGGCGCGGCGGGGATGAGAATCAAATAGAGCCGCACATAAGCGTCGAACGGCACCGACCAGTCCACCAGCCCGAAGAGGTCGATGAAGTCCTCGTTGGCGCGCACCTCGTAGGCGAGCCAGAAACCGACGGCGAACAGACACGCATCCATCAATTGATGGATTTGCATCCGAATCTGGCGGTCGCGGCGCAGCATGTGTCGTCAGCTTTCGGCGAAGTTCGGCAAGGTTAGCCCGATTTCGTCAAGGGTGGTTTTTACCGGATGCCCGCCCGGAACGCAAGCTCACAGAAATTAGCGCCTTGACGAAAGAAGACAGCCCGTAGCGATGGAGCATTGGCGACGGCGGCCCGGGCGACAACCGGGCTCCCGCGAAAGTCAATTCGTGGAAGGACCTTGCACCAGGCGCGCCTCGTGGGTCGCCAGATAGTTGGCCATGGCCTCGATGCCGCTGATCTGAGCGCTCATGTGCTTCCGGCCAAACTGCCTGGTGATCTTGTAGTGGATGAGACTCTTGCCCAGTGCCACGATCTCAATATCCGCCGCTCCCGTCTTCCAAACTTGCCCCTTGGCAAGCGACCGTCGGCTATGAGATCTGATTTTCATCCGCACATTAGACGCCAAAGCGCCTTATTTGTTCATTCTTATCGCCCGCCCCGCCTGCGCGGCCAAGGGTTATTGCAGGGTTGCGGTAGCATCCTGTAAACGCCAACCACGCCGGGATAGACCCGCATTCAGGTATACTATCGGCGCCGACTCAAGGGGCGATAAGTATCGTCGTAAGGCTTTATAAAACAATCACTTACGGTGGAATTGACGCGCTTCGCCATGTCCGGTGGCGTGGAACAGGCCAAAGTGTCGTCAGGACCACCAAGCAAGGGTCGAAACTGCCCTTCACCAACCCTTTCCGCAATGTGACGAAACTTCGTCGCTGCCAGCCACCCTGGAGCGTGGGGCTATGGTGGGGGTCCACAGGAATTGACCCCGGATGTAGCTTTTTGACCCCCCCCTGCCTGCCGTGGTTTTCCACAGAAATGCGAGCAAGGAACCGGGGATCGTATCGATCACTCGGCGTCCATGGCACAACGGAAGCCGAGGGTGGCGGCGCGATCCTTGCAGGGGGCCATCAATAGCAGCTTGCCGTGGTCGGTGAGCCGGGGGGAGTTCGGGAAATACCACCCGGAACCCTGAGGGGCGTAGTAACTGCCGCCGCGAACCACGGCCGCGCGGGTGTGCTCGTCGATATACTCAGTTTGCCGGGGCGCCGTAGGCCTTGATGGCCTTCACTTGTTCGGCAAAGCAGGCAGGGCAAAGCCCGTGGGTGAGCTTCATATTCGTGTGGGTGTGCAGGTAGCTGTCGATGTTGTGCCAGTAATCTTTGTCGTCCCGCACCTTCTTGCATTGGCAGCAAATCGGCAGCAGCCCCCTCAGGGTCAGCAGCTCGCTGATATCTTCGAGCAGGAGCAACACGTGCGGAGCCTCGCCGTCGGGCAGCGGCGTGGCCGTGACCAGCAAGTCGATCACGACGGTCTTGCCCTGGCTGCGCAACTCGGCCTTGTGGGTCTCCCGATGGGTAACCCTTCCGCTGAGCGCGGTTTTGACGCTATTGCGGACGACGCAGGCCCGGCACGGTTCACTATGGCCGCACCCGTTGGCTTCGGCATGGATGCAGTGCAGGGCGTCACCGCCCCGATGGTGCAAGGCCGATTCCGGCTCGGGGCCGAGCAGGAACCCGGCGGCGGCATTGTAATCCTGGATGCGGACGTCATCATCTACAATGAAGGTGGGCAGCGGGATGGTATCGAAGACAGTGCGCAAATATTGCCGCTTTTCGAGGTCTTTTTGGTCCAAAAGCATCATCCTTGCTTGTTCAGCAGGTTCGATACCCTCTGGCGCCTTCTTCGGCTTGCCGCCTCGGCGGCCTGCGGACGCCGCCCCAGAGCCGGTAAGGACGCGTTCCACCGCGTCCCATTCATTCCAGGCCATGTCAGGAACGCGGTGGAAGGCGGCCTTACCAGATCTACCGGGCCAATTAGGCCCATTTTTCGCACTTTCGATATTGGCAAACGGCCTGCTTAGCTGACTGAGAGAATGGCCGCACTTGGGCAAGACTTGAACGATTCCCCGCACTGGGGGTGACATGAAAACCTATCACATCCTGATCGGCAATTGCGAAGAGCTGCTAAACGACTTCATCGAGGTCCTATTCCAGGAGGTTTGCCGGGGGAAAGCCGCCGTCAAATTCACCACAACCGCCCGGGTGGAGGACTTTGTCCAGCGGGCCGGCGATACGGAGTTCGACCTGATCATCCAGGTGCCCCACAACCTATCCCCGGAATCGGCCGCGCCCACGCCCATGGGGCTGCTGGGAGAGGGAATCCGCGCCATCCACACCATCAAGGCCCAACACCCGGCCCCCATCATCGCCATTGTCGCCCCGGAAGAGCGCGCGCGCTACGAACCGCTGCTGCTGGAAGCCGGCGCCGATTGCGTCCTGGAGCTTCCCTTCGCGGGGGAGGAACTCCGGTCCGCCGTTGGCCGGCTTTTGAAGCTGCCCACGCGGCCGGAACACCTGGCCCCGGCCCGCTGGTTCTTTGCCGGCGTGCTGATGCGCGGCCTCCGACGCCTGAGCCAGGCGTAGCCCGAACCCTCGCTCCGTTAGCCAGCGGGGAGGCTTCGCGGCGCTCTCCCTGACGAGGGATCAAGGTTTTGCCGCGATTAGGTATAAGCGGTGGGCGGTGGCGAGATAGAGCGCATCACCGGCCAGCGCCGGACGCGAATAAAGCGGCGCATCCATATCGATCCGGGCCAGAAGTTCCTTTTGCCGGCCGGCCCGAAGCACGGTCATGCCGCCATCCACGTTGCCCACGTAAAGCCGGTCGCCAGCCAGCAGGAGGCAGCCCCAGATGGCCCCGGTCGTCGCATGCTTCCAGACGGGGGCGCCGGTGGCCGCGTCCAGACAATGAACCGTTCCGCCCACGTCCCCCACGTACAGCAGACCGTCTTGCGCGATGGGCGTGCCCACGACGCGGCCGACCTCGCGCGAGGTCCAGAGGAGCCGGCTCTTCGTGACGTCTCCCTGGCCGTTGGGGCTGATTGCATGGATAACCGAAGGTCCATCACCGTGGAGCGGATCCTGCCCCATAGCCACGAAGACGCGGCCGTCCGCGAAGAGCGGTGAAGCAATGATCGAGCTGCGCGAAAGGACGCCAGGGCGCGGCAGCCAGCGGGCGTCTTTCGGGTTGCCGTCAAAGCGCCAGAGTTCGCGACCGGACGCCGCGTCGTAGGCGCGGAGCCAGCCATCGCCGCCGCCGAAGAGCACCTGCGTGCGCCCGCTCACATTGGCCGCCACGGGGCTGGACCACTGGCCGTGCAGCACATTCGCGCCCGGGCCGATGGCCCGCCAGACCACTTCGCCCGAGTGCTTGTCCACGGCGATCAGGCTCAGAACTCCTGACTCGCCGCATGGATTCTGAGGGTGCGTGGAATCTTCCTGATACCATCCCGGGCCTATGAGCCAAAGGAATGCCCGCTCTTTCGAGGAAATGGTTGTCCGGATGGTATCAGGAAAGGCTCAGATCAATTCCGCCGGGTCAGGAGTTCTGAGGCTTGGGGCGCGCGGCGAGGGGACGCGCGTATGGCCTTCATTCTGGCCGTTGGAGGTGCAGACCAGCAGCAGATCACCCACGGGCAACACCTCGCTGTTGGAGGCTTCATGCGGGAAGACACCCAGGCGGGCGCACATGTCCAGCTCCCAGACGAGGTGGTTTGCGGAGTTGCCTGGGAAGACCTGCTCCCGACGCCGACTATCGTTCGCGCCGTCGCGGAAATCCTGTGTGTCGAGGCAACGGAGCTGGCACTCGGCGGTGACATAGTACAAGCGGCTCCCTTCCACATACGGCGCGCTGGTCGTCGAGGGCAGCAGGAACTCCCGCAAGCCTCGCTGCACTCGCGGGGCCATATCCTGCCAAAGGAACGCGCCGTCCGCCGCCCGAAAAGCCATGAGCACGCCGCACTCTTCCTGGCAGGCGGGGTTCAGGTGCCGGGCGTTGTCGGTGCCCACGTATACCGCATCGCCGGCGACCACGGGACGGCCAAACGTGTCGTTGCCCAACTCGACACTCCAGACGATGTTCCGCCCGGTGGACGTATCCCAGTCAACCGGAGGATGGCCCGTTGGAGCCGTCGTCGTCTGGGGTTGGGGCGCGATGGGAGCCGCGGGCACAGGGGATGAGACAATCTGCTCTCCAGACTCGACGCCCGTGATTCGATTCAACGCCCACTCAGCTTCGTCGCGCAGGGTGGGATCGTTTGCGGCCACTCTCAGTGCCTCCCGGGCCGCCGACGCCTTTGGCCCGATGCTCCCCAGCGCCCCGGCCGCGCAGATGCGCACATAGAGGAATTTATCCTTGAGAGCTTCGATCAACTGCGGCACAGCGGACTGCGCGGCCGGGCCGATGCTCCCCAGCGCCTCACACGCCGCCCAGCGGACGCCGGGAATCGGATCGCCCACAGCTCTGGCCAGGTCTCTGGTCGCCGCGCCCGCCTTCGGACCGATGGACGCCAGGGCTTCCGCCGCGTAAAGGCGGACGTGGGGTTCCTTGTGCGAGAGGGCCTTGACCAGAGCGGATACCGAAGGGCCGGCCTGCTTGCCCAAGGCGCCCAGGGCGCGTGCGGCATCGCGCGCGACCAGCGAATCCGCGTCGCTCAGTGCCCGCCTCAAGGCCGGTTGTATCCGTTCTGTATCGGGCGCGAGGTCGATCAAGGCATCAACAGCGCTTCGCCGGATGGGAGCCCGATCATCCCGCAGCATATCCGCCAGCACCGGAATAGCCGCCGGACCGATACGGCGGATGATCTCAAAAGTCTCCCGATGCAGGTCTTCATTGCGACTGTTGAGGAATCGTCTCAGCAGCGGCAGCGAACGCCGCTCCCCCTGGACCAGGGCGGCTTCGGCGGCTGCCCGGACCTTCGGATCGTTGGCCATCACGCGATGTGCCCAGTCAGGCGCCAGGGCGGGGTTCCTGGAAAGACCCGACTCCGTCGGAAGCGGCGGCTCGGAAGACGAAGCGGAGGCGCGCCCTGAGGCCGTGCACAGGCCCAGCAGGAACAGTCCCGTGACGAGCAGGAACGGATAGGGCATTTAAGAAAAAATGGTGGTGTCTCTTAGAGAAAGTTAGAACTGTCTTTGACGAAGACCCCGACATTTGACCCCTCCACATACCCCTCCACA
>Ga0364900_10135_pt1 | contig 13171 bp, 10 predicted proteins | sample ExccelJu500002D3_FD_206974 | JGI IMG/M metagenome (GOLD analysis project Ga0364900, IMG submission 206974) | Enriched cells from Trout Bog Lake Hypolimnion, Wisconsin, USA - BchlTB.July09.5000.02.D3 | ecosystem: Environmental > Aquatic > Freshwater > Lake > Hypolimnion/Profundal zone | place: USA...
TAAGGCCCGTTATTTAGGTAAGGGCGTTCTCAAAGCCGTTCAGAATATTAATATCGAAATCGCTGAATCTATCTTAGGTCTTGATGCAAGTGAACAAGCTTTCTTGGATCACACATTAATTGAATTAGATGGCACCCACAATAAAGCCCGTTTAGGTGCGAATGCGACTTTAGCTGTTTCGATGGCGGTTGCTAGAGCAGCGGCAGAAGAAGCTGGCTTGCCTTTGTATCGCTACTTTGGTGGTTCAGGCGGCATGCAATTACCAGTTCCAATGATGAACATTGTCAATGGTGGTGCGCACGCTAATAACAGCTTAGACATTCAAGAATTCATGATCATGCCAGTGGGAGCCAAAAGCTTTCGTGAAGCATTGCGTTGTGGCGCTGAAATTTTCCATGAACTGAAGAAAATTATCGGTGCCCAAGGCATGCCAACAACAGTTGGTGATGAGGGTGGATTTGCACCTAACTTCAAAAGTAACCAAGAATGCTTGCAAACTGTAATGAAGGCCATTGAAGGCGCAGGCTATCAAGCTGGTGAAGATGTTCTCTTGGCCTTAGATTGCGCTGCTAGCGAGTTCTACAAAGACGGCAAATATCATTTATCCGGTGAAGGTTTGCAATTGTCTTCTAGTGAATTCTCAGATTACTTGGGTCAATTGGCCGATCAATTTCCAATTGTTTCCATTGAGGATGGCATGCACGAAGGGGATTGGGATGGATGGGCTGATATCACTCAGAAATTGGGCAAAAAAATCCAATTGGTTGGTGATGATCTCTTTGTAACCAACACTCGTATTCTGCAAGAGGGTATTGATAAAGGAATTGCGAATTCGATTTTGATCAAAATTAATCAAATTGGTACATTGACCGAAACTTTTGCTGCGATTGAAATGGCTAAGCGTGCTAACTACACTTCAGTCATTTCGCATCGTTCAGGTGAAACTGAGGACAACACTATTGCCGATATCGCCGTGGGTACCAATGCTGGCCAAATCAAAACAGGTTCGCTCTCACGTTCTGACCGTATTGCTAAATACAACCAACTCTTGCGTATTGAGGAAGATTTGGGTGATGTAGCTACTTATCCTGGCAAGTCTGTTTTCTATAATCTCAAGCGTCCAGCTTAAGTCCAATAGATATTTTATAAATTATGCGTCTTGTCATCTACTCTATGCTGGTATTGCTGATTGCAATCCAGTATCCCTTATGGCTAGGGAAGGGTGGATGGCTCAAGGTTTATGAAATGGAAAAGCAGTTAGAGTTGCATCAAGCAAAAAATAGCCTTTTAAACTTACGCAACGCTAAGTTATCGGGTGATGTCGTAGATTTAAAAGATGGTACGCGTGCAATTGAGGAGCGTGCCAGAGTTGAGCAGGGAATGATCAAAGAGGGCGAGTTTTATGTACAAATCTTGCCATCAGACAAAGCTGCCGCCACTACTAATGCAGCAAGCTCAAATGTTTCCGACGGAGTAAAACCAGCTGTTGGAACTAAACCCTAATACTGTAAATGCTGAGTTTTTGAGTATTAGGTATTAATGCCCCTTGGAGGGAGGTCTAGTAGCATCAGTCAGTAGATCAGTTTTAAAGACTTGTAAACAGTCGACCGCATCAAAATGGTAATTTTTACCGCAAAAATCACAAGCTGTATCCACAGAGCCTTCTTCGGCCAAAATACTTTTAATCTCTTCTTCTCCGAGCATACGCAAGACATCAGCAACCTTCTTGCGCGAGCAACTGCAGGCAAAATGAATGGGTCTAGTCGGAAAGCTTCTTACGCCAAACTCAGAGGATTCCTCTAGAAATAACCTTCTAAGAATAGTTTCTGGGGTTAGGGTGAGCAATTCTTCGTTAGTGATAGTTTCACCAAGCGTTTGAATGCGATTCCAGCCCTCTGCAGCCGTTTGAGGATCGAGATGAGCGTGACCCCCGGAATCTGGAAGACGTTGCAGTAGCAAGCCTCCTATGTGCTTTTCATTAGAAGTTAACCAGATGCGAGTATCTAGCTGCTCAGAATTCTTCATATAGAGTGAAATTGCTTCAGCTGCGCTATTTATGGGCTTAATGATCGAGCCTTGAAAGTCCTGTAGCGCAACGATGCCTTGATATGGGGGTTGTCCAGGCTCGCGATCAGCTGGATCTAAGGTAATGACAAGGCGACCGGAGTGGTCAGCATCTAAAAGCGCATTTAAAGTAGCATCGGGGTCAATTTCAGAGGCATCCACGGAGAGTTTGACGGTAGCTCTCATAGAAAGGTCGGACTTGCACTCAACGACCAGTAACTGAATGGGTCCTTTGCTTTGGGCCTGAATAATTAAAGTTCCATCGAACTTTAAGCTGGCGCTTAATAGGGTTGCCGCTCCAACAAAGTCACCTAGGATCTTCTTAATTACGGGAGGGTCATTGCGATGCTCTAAAACAGCCTCCCAAGCGGTGCCGATAGAGACAATTTCCCCGCGAACCGGGGCGCCATCACACATAAATACGAGTAATTGATTCATAACCGAAAGTATCCACTTTTTTCAGAAATTCGTCTTAAATTGCTTGACCTGAGATAATGCAATTTATGCATATTCGTACACGATTCGCCCCTAGTCCCACGGGCTTTATACATCTGGGAAATCTTCGCAGCGCTCTATATCCATGGGCATTTGCGCGTCACAATAATGGCGACTTCATTCTGCGAATCGAAGATACCGACCTTGAGCGCTCCACCCAGGAGGCGGTAGACGTCATTATTGAAGGTATGGCCTGGCTTGGCCTTGATCTGGACGAAGGTCCGATCTATCAAATGCAACGTATTGATCGCTACCGCGAAGTCATTAAGCAAATGCTTGACTCGGGACTGGCCTATCCCTGCTATATGAGCGAGGATGCGCTCAATAAATTACGCGATGAACAGATGGCCAATAAAGAAAAACCACGTTACAACGGTTTATGGCGTCCTGAGGAAGGCAAAATCTTGCCGGCAATACCTGAGGGTGTAGAGCCAGTCATTCGGTTTAAGAATCCGATTGGTGGCTCGGTCATTTGGCAAGACGCAGTAAAGGGGCAAATTGAGATTAGCAATGACGAACTAGATGATCTAGTAATTGCTCGACCAGATGGCACGCCTACCTATAATTTTTGTGTTGTCATTGATGACTTGGATATGAATATCACTCACGTTATTCGTGGCGATGATCACGTTAACAACACCCCAAGACAAATCAACATCATGAGGGCTCTGGGAGGTGCGCCACCTGTATATGCGCATTTACCAACTGTACTCAATGACACTGGTGAAAAAATGAGCAAGCGTAATGGTGCTATGAGTGTGCGCGATTATCAGAAGGCAGGGTACTTGCCCGAGGCCATTCTGAACTATCTTGCACGCTTAGGTTGGTCGCACGGTGATGCGGAAGTGTTTACCAAGGAACAGTTTGTAAATTGGTTTGACTTGGATAATTTAGGCCGTTCACCAGCACAGCACAATCCGGAAAAACTCCTCTGGTTGAATCATCAATATATTCAAAATGCCAATGCGGAAGAATTAGCAAAAGCTACAAAACCTTTCGCACATGAATTGGGAATTGATACCGAAAAAGGACCCGATTTCACCCAGGTAGTAGCTTTGCTGAAAGATAGAGCAAATACTTTGATTGAGATTGCCCAAGGATCTAAATTATTTTATCTGCCAGCTCCAGCTCACAGTGCGGCACAGATTGCGGAAAATATTCCTCAAGCTATTGTTCCGGCTTTGAAAGAATTGATTGAAACGATCAAAATTACCGACCCAAGCAAAGAGGCGTATGGTGCAGTTTTTAAGCAAGTTTTAGCTAATCATCAAATCAAGATGCCGGCTTTAGCGATGCCTGTACGTTATGCCTTATTTGCTACTACACAGACACCAGCCATTGATTCTGTCTTGGTTGTGTTGGGTAAAGAAGAGGTATTAAAACGCCTTTCAGCAGCGCTTATTTAAGCATTTTTCCCCACGCCAGAAAAATAGTATAAAATCTTGGTCTGTTGTGAATGTCTTGTAGTTTTATCGCGAGATTAAGGGGGTATAGCTCAGCTGGGAGAGCGCTTGCATGGCATGCAAGAGGTCAGCGGTTCGATCCCGCTTATCTCCACCAAGCTTTACAAGGTAGTAAATGTAGTAGTCCAGGTCCCCATCGTCTAGAGGCCTAGGACATCACCCTTTCACGGTGAGTACGGGGGTTCGAATCCCCCTGGGGACGCCAAGATTTTTGGCTTGAATTGGAAGTAAGTAGCAAGATGTTTTACTCGAAGTAATTTGGAGCGGTAGTTCAGTTGGTTAGAATATCGGCCTGTCACGCCGAGGGTCGCGGGTTCGAGTCCCGTCCGCTCCGCCAGAATAAGTGACTAAAAAGCCCGAGAAATCGGGCTTTTTCTATATGTGATCTAGGAAATTAAACTAAAGTCTGGAATACGGTCTTGGCTAAAGTTCCGCCCTCAGATAAATAGGTTTTACTGATTTCTTCACTGGGTCAATAGTATGTAAAAACAGTTCTGCATAAGCGTATGAACATGTTGATCTTGTGGAAGAGCGCAGAGAATTATTCATTCAATGGATTGGGGTATTAAATGAAAAAGCAGATGAAGTCCCAAGTCATCAGTGATGCTGCCGAGTTAACGTCAAACAGGTTTGATGTATCACCAGAAAGCCTAGATAAGACGGCTCGCAAGAATTCTGAAATAAGTAAATATTCAGAGACAACATTAAAAGAAGATGTGCTTGAGGCTAATAAACTTATTGGTGATCACATTGCTTCAGCCACTAGGCGATCTACTCTCATTCGAGAATATTTAACGATCACCCATCCCGAAGTAAGCATCAGAACAATTACGCGAATCATCTCAAAGGGTGCCGATAAAACTGATTAATTGCATTATCGAAAATAATCTGCCTATTGCATTTTCCTCTAGCAACGCTCAAAAATACCAGCAGCGCCCATGCCAGTTCCGACGCACATTGTGACCATGCCGTATTTGAGGTTTCTTCTTTGTAGTGCATGAATGGCAGTAGCGGCTCTGATGGCACCAGTAGCACCCAAAGGATGACCTAGTGCAATTGCGCTTCCGAGTGGGTTAACTTTACTTGGATCTAACTGCAGGTCTCGTATTACGGCCAATGACTGAGCTGCAAATGCTTCATTGAGTTCAATCCAGTCAATATCTTGTTGATGAAGACCTGCCAGTTTTAAAGCCGCAGGAATAGCCTCCTTAGGGCCGATCCCCATGATTTCTGGCTGAACTCCTTTAACGGCAAAACTGACAAAACGCGCCAATGGGGTAAGGCCGAAAGTTTTGATGGCCTTTTCACTTGCCAAGATTAGGGCGCCAACGCCATCGGAGGTTTGTGAGCTGTTTCCAGCTGTAACACTTCCCCTGGCGGCAAAGGGAGATTTTAATTTGGCCAAGCCTTCAAGTGTGGTGTCGATTCTTGGGCCTTCATCTTTTGAAAATTCTCGCCATTGAATATCAACCTGACCTTGATCTAAATTCATAGTGCGATCAGCAATATTTACAGGAAAAATCTCAGAATTAAATTCACCTGATTTTTGAGCGGCAATGGCTTTTTGATGTGAAGCTAATGCAAAGGCATCCTGATCTTCGCGACTTATTTTCCATTGCTGAGCCACTTTCTCGGCCGTCAGCCCCATGCCGTAGGCAATGCCAATATTTTCATCGCCAATATAAATTTCTGGTGATAGGGAGGGGTTATTGCCTCCCATGGGAACCATACTCATGGATTCCACGCCGCCTGCGATCATGACGTCTGCTTCGCCCACGCGAATACGGTCGGCAGCCATAGCAATCGCATTTAAACCGGAAGAACAAAACCGATTAACGGTAATGCCACCAACGGTGTAGGGCAATCCGCCAAGTAGCAGGCCTATGCGTGCAATATTTAATCCTTGTTGAGCCTCCGGCATTGCGCAGCCGATGATGGCATCTTCAATGGCCTTAGGATCAAGGGTTGGCACTTGCGTAAGGATATGTGCAAGTGCGTTACCCAGAAGGTCATCGGGTCGGGTATTTTTTAAAGAACCTCTGCCAGATTTACCAACAGCGCTTCGAGTAGCAGCTACGATGTATGCGTCTTGAATATTTTTCATGATGAAATTTTTCTAAAAGATTTAATTGCGAACGGGCTTGCCATTTTGGAGGAGACCCATAATTCGCTCCATCGTTTTTGGATGGGCAATCAAATTTACAAAGGCCTGTCTTTCTAATTTAAGCAACCACTCCTCACTTACTAGGGTTCCTGCATCTACAGCTCCACCAGCGATAACGTGAATAATTTTTTCAGCGATATAAGCATCATGTTCTGAGATAAAGCCGCCATCGCGCATATTGATAACCTGACCCATGACAGTGGAAATGATGGAGCGCCCACCAACGGGGATTAAGGCAGGAATAGGAGGTCGATATCCTGCATAACGCATTGCTTTAACTTGGCTTTGTGCCAGCGCAAGTAATTCATAAACGTTGGGGACAATGATGTCGCCTTTTTGAAGATAGGCCATCTTCATGGCCTCTTGGGCTGATGAAGATACTTTGGCCATGGCAGCATTTTCAAAGGACCCTTTAATGAAATCTAGGTAATTGGCATTACCAGCCAGACTCACGCCTTGGGCTGCACGAATAGCCGCTTCTTTCAGTCCGCCACCAGCGGGAAGAAGGCCAACGCCAACCTCAACTAATCCGATATAACTTTCCATCGCAGCTACTCTGCGCGAAGATTGCATGACGAGTTCGCAGCCCCCGCCCAAGGCAATACCTGAAACGGCGCAAACAATAGGAACTTGTGAGTACTTCACTTTCATCATAGTGTCTTGGAAGAGTTTGACAAAAGGCTCCACGCCAGCTGGACCACCTTTAATGACCATGGGAAGGGCAGCTTCTAAATTGGCGCCTGCGGAAAATGGGCCGCCAGGTGTGCCGAGTTTTAATGAGGTGGGTTGCCATATGACCAGCCCTTCATAATTTGCCTCCGCCAGCTCGACCGACTTCTGAATACCATTAAGCACATCTGGGCTAATGGTATTCATTTTGGATTTAAATGAGGCGATCAGAACATCAGGCTGACTTTCATCTACCCATGCACGTAAATCTGGATTCTCATAAATTGTTGTGCCTGAGGTTTTAGGGTCTGGAGATCCATCCCCCAGTAAAGACGCTCTAAAGACTTGCTTTTGATAAACCGGTAAAGCGGAGCGGGGAATGAAGCGATTGGCTGAAGGTGACCAGGAGCCTTCAGGCGTATGAATAGCTTGTTTGTCTACTACAGGGCCAGTAAATACCCAAGCAGGAAGTGGTTCTTTGCTGAGCGTTTTATCTTGTTCAATATCTTCTTTAATCCAATTAGCCACCTGAGTCCATCCTGCGGCCTGCCAGTCTTCAAATGGACCTTTATCCCAGCCATAACCCCAGCGCATTGCAAAATCGATCTCTCTAGCGGATTGCGCAATATTTCCAAGCTGGACTGCGCAATAATGAAATATATCCCGATAAATTGCCCATAGAAATTGCGCTTGAGGATCATCGGTCTCTCTAAGTAGCCCTAGACGCTCTGCAATAGGTTTCTTCAGTATGCGCTCGGTGAGTGGGTCGATAGTTGCGGTTGATGGTTTGTATTCACCTGTAGAAGGATCTAAAACCAGCACAGTTTTTCCTTCTTTGCGATAGAAGCCCGCCTTAGTCTTCTGACCTAATGCACCCTTAGCAATGAGTTGATTTACAACCTCAGGAACTTTAAATAAATAGGAGAAGGGATCTTCCTGAAGGGAGTTTTCCATCGTTTTAATGACATGCGCCATCGTATCTATACCTACAACATCGCTTGTTCTGAATGTGGCTGATTTAGCGCGTCCTAATTTACTACCTGTAATAGCGTCCACTGCATCAAATCCAAGACCAAACTTCTTAGCCTCTTCAAAGACAGCTAGGATAGAAAATACACCTACCCGATTGCCTATAAAGTTAGGGGTGTCTTTCGCTCTTACAACTCCTTTACCCATGGTTGAAGTCATAAAGGTTTCTAGGGCATCGAGAACTTGAGGATCCGTATCACTTGCTGGAATCAGTTCAAGCAAGTGCATGTATCGTGGCGGGTTAAAGAAATGCACCCCACAGAAACGCTTTTTCAGATCTCCTGAAAATCCTTTTGCCAACTCTCCAATTGATAAACCAGAAGTATTTGTTGCGAAGATGGCATGTTCGGGAATATAAGGCGCTACTTTTTCATACAGAGCATGTTTCCAATCTAGGCGTTCGGCAATAGCTTCGATGATTAAATCGCAATCTGCCAGTAGGCCTAAGTCATCTTCATAATTAGCGGCCTCAATGAGATTGGCGCTCGCTGACAATCCTAATGGAGCGGGCTTGAGCTTCTTGAGATTTTCAATTGATTTCTGGGCGATAGCATTTTTATTTGCTGGTTTGCCCTCAACAGTGGATGTTGGTAAATCAAACAAAATCACTGGAAGGCCCACATTGATACATTGGGCGGCAATTTGAGCGCCCATGACCCCTGCGCCAAGTACGGCTACTTTTTTAATGAGTTGGTTATCAGTCATTTTGAGTCTTTCAGAAAAAGTCTGCAGGCATTGCCATTAATGAATTAGATCCTGCGCGTGCGCTACGAATGAGGTAAGCGGTTTCGGGGAGTAATTTCGCAAAATAGAAACGGGCAGTAGCCAATTTTGCTTCGTAAAATGAATCTCCACTAGCTTTATTGGCAAGGGCAATTTTCGCCATGCGAGCAAATAGATAGGCATAAACCAAGTGACCAACGGTGCGAAGGTAGGGTACAGCTGCAGCCCCCACTTCATCATGGTTCATCATGGCTTTCATACCGATTTCTTTAGTCAGCTTTTCGACTTTAGAGGCGATATCTGCTAAGGGATCTATAAACTCTTGCATTTCTTTGCGTACCCCTTCTTCATCAATGAAGTTTTCAACAAGTTTGCCAAACTTGCGAAGTTTTGCTCCCATGTCCCCAAGAACTTTTCGACCCAATAAATCTAATGATTGAATGGTGTTTGTACCTTCATAAATCATATTAATGCGAGCATCGCGTACATACTGCTCCATAGCCCATTCGGTAATGTAACCATGACCGCCAAATACCTGCATTCCTTCATTAGTTGCAGTAAATGCGTTATCGGTTAAAAAGGCTTTGATGATCGGCGTAAGGAGGGTGACCATATCGCTAGTATCTTTGCGCACACTTTCATCTGGGTGGTTGAGTTCAATGTCAATCATCAAAGCAGTCCAATAAGCAAAGGCGCGTGCGCCTTCAGCGTAAGCTCTTTGAGTCAGCAGCATTCTGCGTACATCTGGATGAACAATAATCGGGTCGGCCACTTTATCTGGTTCCTTGGCCCCAGTTAAGCTGCGCATTTGGAGGCGTTCTTTTGCATAGCTAGCAGAGTTTTGGTATGCCACCTCCGTAAGTCCAAGACTTTGTAGCCCAACCCCAAGACGGGCTGCATTCATCATGACAAACATAGCATTAAGGCCCTTATTGGGTTCTCCAACTAGGGTGCCGATAGCACCATCGAAATTCATCACACAAGTTGCATTTCCATGAATCCCCATTTTGTGCTCCAAGGAGCCGCAACTAACTTGATTATTTTCACCAATAGAACCATCCGCTTTGACAATGTATTTTGGAACTGCAAATAAGGAGATTCCTTTGGTTCCCTTAGGGGCATCTGGTAAACGTGCCAATACCAAGTGAACGATATTTTCAGCAAGATCATGATCACCGCTAGAAATAAATATTTTGGTGCCATTAATGGAATACGTTCCATCCGATAATGGCTCAGCCTTTGTTTTTAAAATTCCCAGATCAGTGCCGCACTGAGGTTCTGTAAGGCACATAGTTCCAGTCCACTTACCAGATACAAGCTTCTCAAGATAAATACTCTTTTGCTCAGGGGTTCCATGTGCATGAAGACATTCATAGGCTCCGTGCGAAAGACCGGGATACATGGTCCACGCTTGATTGGCGGAGTTTAAAACTTCATAAAGAACGGTATTTAAGAGTTGCGGCAGGCCTTGGCCACCGTATTTCGGATCACAGGAGAGGGCTGGCCAACCGCCTGTGACGTATTGATCGTAGGCTGCTTTAAATCCAGTTGGTGTCGTAATGGATCCATCTTCATGACGCGTACAACCTTCTCTATCGCCCACTTGATTGAGAGGGAAGGCGACTTCACTGGCAAATTTCCCTGCTTCTTCCATAATTTGATTCATCGTGTCTTTATCTACATCTTGATATGCTGGCAACTCTGAAAAATTCTTCTCAGCACTCAACAGCTCATGTAGGACAAATTGAATATCACGTAGGGGAGGGCTATATTTAGGCATGCTATTTCCTGAAAATAATGGGGGTGAAAGTTTTCTTTACTGAGTCTTTTGATTTCTTGTAAATATGTCTTTGATCAGTTTGTTTGCAAGCGTCAAGCTTTTTGGGTTTTGCAGAAATCGTGAATCATGATGAACACCAAGAACAATGCTGTAGAGTTGAAACAAAAGAACGTCGATATCAATATTCTTTTTGAAATCACCAGCAACAACAGATTCTTTAATGGCTCTCCGTAAGGCAGCCCGCCAATCCTCAACACTCTGAATCAGTGCATCTCGAACAATTCCTGGGCGATCATCAAATTCAGCTGCCCCTGAAATAAAAAAACAACTAGAGGTTTCATCGCCAACGCTCATCTTGAGCCAGGAATGAATCATTTGACGTAAGCGGGGAAGGCCTTTAGGTTTTAAAAGAGCAGGAGCAAACACTTGATCTTCAAAGCGTTGGTAGTACTCGCGAACCACTTCGACTTGTAGCTCCTCTCGAGATCCAAAGTGGGCAAAGACACCACTTTTGCTCATTCTTACTGTCTCTGCAATATTGCCAATGGTTAATCCTTCGAGCCCAGACTTACTAGCAATATCGAGTGCAGCCTGAAGGATTACCGATTTAGTGAGTAATCCCTTTTTGGGTTCAGCTACACCTTTTGCATTAATCCTTTGTTCAAGCATGGTTATTTTCTGATGTTTTTTGTTGTAAAAATAATACGATCGTTCGTTTATATTAAAACACATATTTTTCAGAATTGTGAAATTTAAAAAATAAAAAGACCACTTAAGTCATGTTCTATATGGTTGGCATGGAAGTAACAAAATCAACGAGAATTAGAAATGATGCAGTACAGCATGATTTTCGGGAAAACCCGAGGTATATAAGGTGGAAAAAATAGATACAGTGTTCGAAGCGGTAATTGATTTGATAACAAATACATTCAACAAGGAAGACACATGAACCAATTCAAAGTTAGCGTATTAGCACTTGCAATAACAAGCATTGCAACAACGTCAGCCATGGCTCAATCATCTAAGACAAATGCTTGGGAAGGTGCTTATGGGCAAATAGGTGTTGGGTATGGAATGTTTGTGCCGAAGATTGGAAACGGAACCGCAGTATCTCCAACAGGTAATGCTCCCAATGGTGTACCAGCGACAACCTATGGATATCCTGCGACAGTGTCGCAAAGCGCATCCGCAAGCAATGTAAATAATGTCAATACTGGGTTGGCCAATTTAGCGGCTGGTTACAACTTTGGTATTAATTCAAGTTATATATTGGGTATTGCCGCTACTTACTATCCAGGAGCTAGCTCTTCAGCAACTGGACAATTGAGTGTTGCGCCTACAACAATTTCAAGCCCCTTGGGTGCGCGTGTAGGATCTCCGGCAACAGTTCCCGGCGGAAGTACAACCGCTACATATAATGTAAAAAATCTTTATAGCATTGTCTTTACACCTGGTTACGTTATTGATAAAGACCGTTTGGCCTACTTAAAGCTAGGTTACTCTGGCACCACTATTGGTTTATCGGGTCCTACCCTTGCTTATCAAACAACGAACTTATCGGGATACACAGTTGGTCTGGGATATAAGCAGATGTTTACTGAGTCTCTATATGCTTTTGGGGAGGTTAATTATGCGTCTTACGGAACCAAATCATTATCAGCAACGTTGACTAATGGAACGGTCCTCAATGGAATGACCATTAGTGGTAATGGTTCGGATGTATTGGTTGGTGTAGGTTACCGTTTTTAATATTGGTATTGTGTGATGAAAAGCCCTCGCCCTGAGGGCTTTTTCTTTCCAAAGATTCATGAATTAATTATTTCACTGTCGTCTATTTCAGAGTATCTTAACTATGATGAATCCCAGTAAACCTTGGTTAAAGAACTATCCTGAAGGTGTTCCTTATGAGGTCAATATTTCTGCTTATTCATCTTTAGTGGAAATGTTTGAAGAGTCTTTTGCTCGCTACCCAAATCGCAATGCTTGTGAATACATGGGTAAGTTCATGACCTACAGAGAATTGGACTATCTCTCCAAGAATTTTGGTGCCTATCTTCAAGGCTTGGGATTAGAGCCGGGGGCACGTATAGCAATCATGCTTCCCAATATCTTGCAGTTTCAAATATCTATGCTGGCAATTTTGCGAGCAGGATTTGTGGTGGTTAATGTCAACCCTTTATATACGGCCCGAGAGTTGGAGTATCAGTTAAAAGATAGCGGCGCCTCAGCTTTAATTATCTTGGAAAATTTCGCACACGTTTACGAGCAAATTGTTGCTGCGGTTCCTCTTAAAAAAACTGTCGTCACAAGCCTTGGCGAACTCATTGGGATTAAAGGTACGGTAGTAGATTTTGTGGTACGAAAAGTTAAGAAAGCTGTCCCTAGCTGGAATCTGGCCCATGAGAAATTCGGGGATGCCTTGCATAAAGGCTCCAGCATGCACCTAACGCCCCCCAATTTATCTTTAGATGACATTGCTTTTTTGCAATACACGGGTGGAACTACTGGCGTATCTAAAGGAGCAATTCTTCTACATCGAAACATTCTTTCAAATGTTTTACAAACGGAATTATGGCTAGAGCCTGGGTTGCGCCACAGATCGATTGAGCAATTGATTTTCTTATGCGCCTTACCCATGTATCACATCTTTGCACTCACGGCTTGCGCTTTATTTGGAATGCGCAAAGGTGGCCTGCTGATTCTCGTCCCCAATCCTCGTGATATTGATGGTTTTATTAAACTTTTGGACAAGCATCCCAACATTAATATTTTTCCTGGGGTTAA
>Ga0364900_10414_pt1 | contig 13095 bp, 3 predicted proteins | sample ExccelJu500002D3_FD_206974 | JGI IMG/M metagenome (GOLD analysis project Ga0364900, IMG submission 206974) | Enriched cells from Trout Bog Lake Hypolimnion, Wisconsin, USA - BchlTB.July09.5000.02.D3 | ecosystem: Environmental > Aquatic > Freshwater > Lake > Hypolimnion/Profundal zone | place: USA...
GGAATCTGATGCTCTTCTGCCACTCCCTGAGTGAAATGGCCGACATAATGGTGGAGAAATGTTTTCAGTCCATAGCGATGCGCAATTGCCAGGCCACGGCAAAGCGCAGCGCGCGTTGCTGCCCGATCCTCTTCCGGAAGGGTTGCAGCCGCGGGCCATTCCCGATAATCCAGAAAAAACTCAAAGGGGTGATAACCCGCATAGAAAACCAAACCGTTGAATTGGTGGCTCACCAACCGCCGACACAGCGTCTCCCACATGTCATCGGAATAATGCCCAACCCAGCGCAGATGTTTTGAGGAGAGCGCAGCCTCATGCTTGTAGTTGCGCGTACGCAGGCGCAGATTGACGGTTCGGTTGCGAATGACGCCCTCGCGCAGCATTTGGCCAAGACACTGAATGCCGGAAATGGCGCCCACAGCCGAGTTGGTCAGGATATAAAAACCGGAACGATCTCGCCGAATGGCATAATCATCCTCGCCCTTGGATTTGGATAACGGCGCAAGGGTCAGCGGTTTCTGCCCGACCCAATACTGTCCATCGACAACGCGTCCGTCCGGCAATTCCCCGATCGCCCACTGAACACCATGATCGGCCACACCAAATGAAACATTGCCTGCGTTTTTTTTCATCGTGTCTCTCATTTCTTTATCATAAGCCATCGCGCAGCAGATGCAAAGTCGACTCACCAAAACGAACCCATTCTGATATCGTAACGTTGCTGTCGCGTATTGGCGCGCGTAACGCAACTGGGGAGTATCCGATGATTACGAATCACTCGACCTGTGGAAACCAATCATCTGGTGCCGCTTTCACAACCGCTCGACGCTTTCTCTTCCTTTCCGGTTGCCTGGCGTTATGGATGATGCTCCCGGCCTTGAGCCAGGCTGATGTGCCTTTGGCGAACGGAAGCAATGTGCTGGTGGTTGCCAATGCCGCCTGGAACGGATTGGCAGGCGAGACCCCAGATGTCAGCGAACGTGTGGCCCGCTATTACATGTTGCGACGCGGCGTACCAGAGGATCATTTGCTCCTTGTGAATGTGGAGTCAACGCCGTCGTATGCAACCTTTCACCAAAAAGTCGTAACTCCGCTGGCGAAGAAACTCGAGAGCCTGCGCGGCGCGGATGGCAACGATCCGATTCTTTACATCCTGTGTTGTTATGGCATGCCCTTGAATGTGTCTCTCAATTTGCCGCTGAAACAACGCGAATACCCGGAGCAGGAACGGAAAACGGTCTATAACTCGGATGGCTCCGTAAAACTACAAGAAGAGCATACCTATGCGTGGCCGCGATCCGCTGACAGTTTCTTGTGCTATCCGCAATGGCTGGCCGCGCAATCGCCGACCAACACGCTGGATTCCAATCGTAATGCGTTCGGGGGCCTTTATCATACGATGTCCTCGGCTCCGCCATTGACGCATCCGTATTATGGCCTGAGCGTGCAAGCCCAGGACGCCGTGGCGACACAGGAATTGCAGATCGGGTACGCAACCTCCCGGCAGAAAGAGGCTCCCATCAGTTTTGCGGAGGCGCGCAGCCGCAATCCGACCAAGTTCGCCTACTATCTGGTCTGCCGGTTGGATGCGCCGAATGCGCAGGTGGCGCGATCGCTCGTGGATAAGGCGGTCTATGCGGAGCGCTATCTAAAAAACCCGGGCGATCACGCGCCGATCTCCTATTCGACGGAATGTGTGTTCGACATGGGCGAACAGGAAATAACCTGTTTGCAGGTGAAGGATTGCGTGGAGTGGTTTTCGGGACGGGCGGCAGGTTCGCCATTCCGCAATAAGCCGTGGCCCATGATTGTGGATACGGCAACCGGTCCCGGACAGGAGATCGGGGTGGCCAACACCAACGGCGTTTTGTACCGGCCAAACGATCCGAAGTTTGTGGGGCGCTCGTTTCCGATGACGAATGTGGTGTGGTATTACGGCCACTATACGACCTACGGGCGCTATCAGGATGTGTATCAATGGGCGGTGGGGGCGATTGGGATTCACATGGATTCCGGCGCCTGCGCGGACCTGCACACCCGCGAGTGGGATGCGTTCCGAAACATGGCTGAACCGCCGGACGAAAAGCGCTCGGGTTTTGTGCCGCACGCCTTGATGCGCAACATGACCGCGTCCAGCGGACCCGTTCACGAACCTTTTGAAGACGGCATCATCGCTGGAAACTTTCTGTTTCGGGCTTTGTCGTTGGGACGAAATTTTGCGGATGCCTGTTACACGGCCACGCGCGATATTTGGTGGAAGTCGCTGTTTGTCGGCGATCCCTTGTACACGCCATTCGCATCAGAAAAACAGCTCGATCGCGACGCCCCCCGAATCCTGACGGCGTTGATCGAGAAAAAGCATGGAGAGGAGCGGTGGCTGTGCGTGACAACAGACAAGCCTTGTCAGTTCGCCGTAAGCGCGAATGGACGGGATATCCGTCCGTTTTCCTGTTGGGGAGACGAATGGGCGAATCGGGATTGGTTCTTCGCTTGCGAACTCTATTTCAAGATTCCTGACCAGGCAACGAACGCAATCTGCATAATCCGCGCGAAGTCGCCAGCCGGCTTGGTTACAACAGCAGAAGCGAAGCCTGTTCCAGACGCGGAAATTGCGGCATGGAAGGCTACGAGAGGCTTGCAATGAATGGCCGGGAACCATCGTCCCTGCCTAACGTGCGATGACCATCAATGTGGGCGAGCATTAGGAAACTGTTCCGCCTTATTCTTACTGCACAATGACCTTATAAAACTTAGTCGTGCCATCCACGGCATTGGTGTAGGCACGATGCCCGGTACCATCGAAAACAGCCGGTCCCGTGATTGCGGTTGCGGACAGATTGGTAAATCCACTGGTCATCGTGCGTGTTTCCTGCAGAAACAGACTGCCGTTCATGCCGTTGGGCGCCAACAAGCCGATGACATCGCGGCGAACTACAATGACCACGTTGCTGCCCACCGTTGAAATACCGTCGATGACCAGTCGGACACTGTTCGATGAAGTCGGGTCCAATCCCAACAGGTATTTGTTGTAGATACCGATGCCGTCTGCTCCCAAAGAAGCCGCCACCGCCTCCTCCGTCCAGTTGGTGAGCCATGCTGTCGGCACATTGGTAAAGCCGGTCTGGATGGGCGTAGCCAAGGCAAAGGCTACCGCATTGCTCACATTGGCACTCACATGAGCCAGTGTTTGGGTGAAGAATCGCGCGCCCAAGGCTGTGGGCAGCGATATTCCATTATCGGTCAACGAAGCGATCCGATTCCACTCCGCCGCGCTGTACACAATCTGCGTATTCGCACCTACGCTGATCGGGACAGCCACATACGAATCCAAACCCAGTGAACTGCTGCCCGCACCTGTGCTGGTGACAATAATCAGACAGGTGGTCGCAAACGGGTTCACCGTAGTCGCCACCAGATCATCCACATACCCAGTGCCAGTAAAAGTCAGCGCCGTCAACTTTTTCGCCACGGCATTGGTCGTGGCCAGACGAAACCAGGTACCCGTGGAACTCGTGGACGGCAGCGCGCCACTGCTGCTGAACGATACGTTCCAGCCGGCGGCGTACGCATTCGCATTGGTCACAAGTCCGCCATCCAGCAGCACTTGAAACATGGCCAGTGAGTTGGCATTGTTGGTGCAAGTCGCGTCAATCGCCAAGGTCACCCGATGCCAGCTTTTAGGAATAACCGTCAACGTTGTTGCATCCACAATGTTGGAAAGCAACGTCCCGTTGGAGTCTGCAACACCATGGTAGATTGCAAGCTGGTTGTTCGCATTGACGCACACTCCGCCCTTGATTCCCGTGTCCAAAACCGTGAAGTTGGCCGGAGTCTGGACGAACGGCATGAACTGCATCATCGCATCCAGATAAAGCAAACTACTACTCATATCGAACCCGCTGCCAAAGCTATTTGTCAGCGTGGCCCACTGTGTGTTCAGCGCCAGCGCGTTGGTATGCGTCAAAGACAACAGCGGCAGATTGGTGGCGCTGTACGTGTAAAGGAGATTCACAATTCGGGACTGATCAAAAAGCGTGCCTGTCGCGCTGCTCCAGCCCATCGCGCCCGAAATGTTGGTGTACGCCCCGCCCCATCCGGCCAAGTTCTCGAATCCTTCGGCATACGGAACGATATTATAGGCGGGACCTGAATCAGGAGTTGTCGGATTCGTTCCGGTCAGATAATCCTTCCAGACCGGTATCCCGTCCGGGTCCAAAGCCAGTTCCGCGGCCGCAAAGTTGTTGGTCCATCCATGCTGAGCCAGCCACCAGTACGGCGTGCCATGCGGCGCCAGAAGCGCCGTGAAGCTTGCGCTGATCGCATGATTCGCCATGATGTTGTTGAACGTGTAGCTGGACACTGCGCCGACCGGCACACCGTCCACCGTCACTCCCGAGACCCCGTACCAGATGGCCGGCGTCATGGTGAATATTTGCGACTGTCCAGCAAAGAGGTTGATGATCCCAATTGGCGAAATGGTGCCATTGGTTCCGCAGGAAGCGGTAAGCGTGTATCCGGCAAAGGCGAAGTTCCCCGTCACGGCTTGATTCGCCAAACCGATTATCACTGTGGCTGGATTGTTGCTTCCGGAGAGCGCGCCGCTCCATCCGGTGAATACACTGTTCGACCCAGGAACGGCGGTCACGCTTACAACCGTTCCCGTCAGATAGACGCCGCCAGGCGGATTCAGAGCCACCGTTCCTGTTCCGGCCCCACCCGTGCCCGTAGTCAGACTGTACGTGTTCGAGAGCACCACGACGGTTAGATTTGTGCTGATCGTTGACGAATTACCAGCATACGCCGTCAGAGTGACGTTGAAAACACCCGCATTGGTGTAGACATAAAGCGGGTTCTGGCTGATTGATGATCCTCCGTCCCCGAACGTCCAGGAATAGGTCATGGCACCATCGTTCGTGCTAATTCCGGAGGCTGTGAACTGCACGGCCAGCGGCATCACCCCGTTGGTCGGTGTCGCGCCAACGGCAATGGCCGGCACCACGGTCAGGAGCGCAGAACTGCTGGTCACCGCATTCACGCTGTTGCTCACAATCACATTGAAGACCAAACCATTGTTGGTGATGGCCGTGGCAGAGATCGCATACGTTGATGCTGTTGCACCGGGGATGGGCACGCCGTTCTGGAGCCACTGATAGAAAATTGGAGCATCGCCTTGCGCCGTTGTGACACTGAAACTCGCAGGTTGATCCACAACCACCGTCACATTCGACGGCTGTGAGCCGATCAGGACCGGTGTATCGAACAGCACGCCGCTCACAGCGGGAGTCGTGCTTTGTGACGGCGTCACCTGAACATGCACATGACCGCTTACATTCCACGTCAGATACGTGCCATTGGTTCCGGTCGCAACAACCTGCTGGTTCAGGACCGTCCGGTCGCCCGCATCACGAACAGCAATCGTATTCGTCTGACTGTTGGCCCACCACCCCATGCAATACAGGGAGATTTGGTGGATCAGTCCATCCGTGAAATTCAAATCGAATGTGAAGTGGCCACCGGCAGAGCCAATATTCCAATACGAGGCAATGCCATTGGTGTCCCACGGATGCTGTAGCGCCCGACGATCCGTTGTCGAATCAGCCAAAGGCACTGTTGTATTACTCCAACCGAGAGAGTAGTTGTCATAACACGCCTCCACAAATTGCAAGTCGCGGTTCGGATTAACCGCCACATAGGAAGGCAGGCTTCGGATGTCGCTGTTCCCGGCCACATTCCCCTCGTTGACACCCCACCCCGGATTAGTCAGTGTTGGAATGACACCTTGCGCAGGCAGCCAGTAGCCGTCTGCGCCATACCGCCCCTTCCAATTTCCAAGTGTCGTGGCATCCTGTTTGACAAAGGTGCCATTTCCCCAGGATTTATAGGCAGGTCGAACTTCAATATAGTTTATCGGCACCGAGCGAGGAATTTGGAGGGTCAACTGCCCATTGGTTACGCACACCGGCACATTTCCCGCAATGGCCGTTGAAAAAATGGGGCAAGTTTCCCATGTTCCGCCAGGCACATAGACAGTCCTGTTCGTCTGGCCCTGCAACACAACAGGCACGGTGTATCCAATGCCAAAAGAAGTCCCATAGGCGATGGTGACAAAGTAGTTTCCGTTCGAAAGATTGCACGTCCACGTCGCGGGAGATGCGCTTCCGGCGCTGACGGACCTGTCAAGACGTGGATCCGCCATTTCATTCCAATAGGTTGCGGATGCTGTCAGGTTTACATTCCAGCCGTAGCCACGCCCTGCGCTGAAGAGAGAGCCGTTGTCATTCTGGTATCCGGAAACCGGTGCCGACGAAGGGCCGAAGTTGACAGCCAGCGAGATCACGTCAAAAGCCACAGTTGCAGCCACCGAGTTCGTATAGCCATCGTTGGCCTGAAACGTAAAGCTGTCAGGTCCTGTGTACCCCGCGTTCGGCGTGTACACGAGATTGGGCGCAACCCCTGAAAGCGTGCCGTGCGCCGGGGACGTCGTAATGTAGCTCAGCGATCCGTTACCGGTCATGCTGGCCTGAAGCGTGACCGCGACGGATGTGTTCATGCTGACCGTCAGCGTCGAGGCGCCCACTTGGTTTTGCGCCACCGGCGAATGGTTCGTCACCGCAATATACACCGTACCTGTGTTGGCATTCACGCTCCCGTCAGTGAGGGTGAACATAAAGCTGTCCGGCCCCGTGTAACCCGGATTCGGCGTGTATACCAAATTAGATCCCGATCCGGAGAGTGAGCCGTATGCCGTCGGCGACACCAGGCTGTACGTGACAGGCTTGCCGCTGTCCACCTTGGCTGTGAGCGTGATGGGCTGCGGATGGTTCGGGTACACCAGCACACGCTGATCAATGGCAAACGGATTCGGATTGTACTGGTAATACACCGTCACATGCCCGCTGGCATCGCCCACAATAATATCCGGCAGCCCGTCGCCATCCAGGTCCGCCACTGCCACTCGTGCCTCATTGACATAGTTTGAGCGTTTGCAGTAGGGGCCACCTCCGCCTTGCGGACAGGTGGAGACAGGCGGTGGGTTGTTCTGCCCAACCTTGGATGGATCGCCGACTACAATCGGCGCGCCGCCCGCCATGAGGTTCGTGTACCCGGTGGTGAACTGCGGGAAGTTCTTTGAGCCCGTGTTCTGCGCGTACCACACTGTTCCATCCGGAAGTCCGATGACCAAATCCTTCATACCGCCTGTTCCTGTCAGATCCGCCATGACCACGCTCTTGCGGCAGGCTGCGGGGCAAACGTTGGGAATCGTAATAATCGGATTATTGGGCACATTCAAAAAACTGTTTGAAGGCGTATAGGACAGCCGGTTAAACGATCCTTGACCGTTTGGATTCACCGCTGAGATATTCGTGTTGATGTTGTTGGCGGTGATGCCGTGGTTGTTGTCGGTTCCCAGTATGACATCCATGTTCCCGTTCGGCGAAGAGTCTGCAAACGCAGTGCCGCCTTCCGGATACCAATAGCACACTTCGTCACCTTGAATCAGATCGGAGATGCCATCGCCGTTCCAGTCGGTTACAAAGGGCATGTCGAAATAATAAGTTCCCGTCAGACCGGTGAAATTACAGAGCAGCTTCTCCCGGTACACATGCGTGTTGTTGGTCCCGAAATTGGATAGCACCCAAACACCCGGCGTCCAGCCTGACCAGTGTCCAAGCATCAAATCGTTTGTGCCGTTGTTGTTCCAGTCAACCATGCGCGGCGCCGCGCATGGCGGCACTCCACCCTGGCACGAACAGAAATGCTTGTAACTCACAATCTGCTGCCCATTTTCTCCTGCCAGGTAGCTGAATGCTCCCGGCGAAGAGGGTGGACTGTTGTAGCCGTTGAAAACAGGATTGCCCTTGGTTCCCTGATTGATCAACAGCGCCACTCGTCCGTCTGCCTGCCCGATCAGCAGGTCCATCAACCCGTCGTGATTCCAATCCACCGCCTCCGGAGCGGCCATCGACAGGCAATTGCTCGCCACATTCAATCCGAACATCGTGGGCATGGCATAATCGTACCCGCTGGTGTTGTCGAATTTATCTTGCGCGCCATTCGGGTCCACGCGCCGGAAAATCTGCAGCGGCTGATTGCCATCCATCAGTTGCACGCCTGCCTTGAAAACGGGTTGCGTCCGGGCAGCGGGTTGAGGCAGGACGGCAATGATCACCGTCGCGTTCACGGATGGCAGCAAACTGCCGTCGGCAACATTCCAGACATAACTATCCGGGCCCGTGTAGTTCATTGCGGGCACATAGGTCCAGTTATTGTCAGCCGTTGTGGCTCCTGTTTGCAGCGCAATGCCGCTGGATGAATACAACGTGCCGTTTGTCGGCGCCGAAACCAGCGTGAACGTAAGGGGTTGTCCTACGTTGGTATATGTATAACCCATGAATGAAATCATCGCATTGTTAGCACTGTTTTCGAGGCAGGAGACTGCCGTCTGCGTATTGTGAATAATGGGAGACGCTGCACAGACGGTCACGATGACAGTGTCGGTGGCGATGTTGGAGGTGTTGGTTCCGTCGCTGGCCACAAACGTGAACATGTCCGTGCCTGAAAACCCGACTCCTGGCGTATAGCACACGTAACAGGTATCGTCTGTCGGCGCCAGAGCGGGGTATTGCCAAGTCAGCGTTCCATGCGTCGGCGCCTGCACAACCGAACACTGCAATTGGTCAAAGGGGGTCGTGGTCGAGAAAACAGAAAGCGTAATCGGACACGGCGTACAGGCAAAGGCGCTGTTGGTGGTCGAATAGGCGCTAGGAGCGCCGAGTGTGAATGCCTCGGTCGGCAAGCCGCCAAAAGTTCCGCTCCATCCCGTAGTCCCGGAGAGGTAATAAACTGTCGCCGCAGTGTCGCCTGAAAACACACTCGAATCCGCAAGCGTCGGCGCATTGCCGCTGAATGAAATATCTACCAGGCTGATGCAGTTTTCAAATGCTCCGCTGCTGAGATAGTTCAGATTGGATCCAACCATGACGGTTGTGATCTGACTGCAATACTCAAACGCACCCATGCCTATGCTCGTGACGCTGTTGGGGATACAAAGCGTGTTGAGCGAAGAGCAGCCAGTAAAGGCATAATCACCAATGCTCGTCACGTGAGCGGGAATCGTCACGCTGGGCAGAGAAAAGCAATTATTAAAGGCGCTCTTGCCAATCGCAGTCACGCTGGCTGGAATACTCACACTGCTGAGCATCATACATCCATCAAACATGTAATTGCCGATCCATGTCACACCAGGATTCAAGACCGCGTTGGTCAATGCGTAGCAATTCTCAAACATATAAATGCCAACCGAGGTCACACTGCCGGGAATCGTCACACTGGTCAACTGACTGCAAGATTCAAACGCATCATTGTCAATTCTGGTCACACTGCCAGGAATGTTTACGGCAACAAGCATTGAACAGCCGTCAAAGGCTTGCACGTTGATGGTGGTCACCGTACTGGGAATCGTATAACTACCACTCATCCCCTGCGGACACTCAATCAAGGTCTGTTGCGCCTTGTCGCACAAGACTCCGCTTGCACTGCTGTAAACGGCATTGGACGAATCCACGGCAATCGCAGATAGCGCAGAGCACCCCATAAAGACAACAGCCCCGATGTTGGTCACACTGGCAGAAATCAAGACACTGCTCAGAGAAGTGCAATCATTAAAAGCATGGTCGCCAATGGCGGCGACATGACTGCCCATGGTCATGCCGGGCAATTTGGAGCAATAATAAAAGGCCCAGGAACCGATTCTTGTCACACCCGCGCCCATAGTCAGATTGGTCAGCGTGGAATACGCAAATGCATAGGCGCCGATGCTGGCCAGGCTGTTGGGAATCGTCACGTTGGTTATATTTGCACAGCCATAAAATGAATAGTCCCCAATGTTGGTTACGCCGGCAGGAATCGTGTATGTGGCAGGCCCTTTCCCTGGGTATTGGATGAGTGTGTCCTGTGCCGCGTCAAACAACACTCCGTTCGTGCTGCTGTACCAGAGATTGCTCGGGTTAACCGTAATGGCAGTAAGACTTGTACACTGACTCAATGCCTCCAACCCAATTTTGCTCACGCTGGCTGGAATCACGATTCCCGTCAACGCGCTACAACCAATAAATGCATAACGTCCAATCATGGTCACGTTGCTGCCCAATGTCGCGTTGGTCATTGAGGAGCAATATGAAAAGGCATAACTCTCAATATTGGTTACACTGTTTGGAATAGTGAGATTAACCAGGGAACTACAAAAAGAAAATGCCGAGTTCCCGATCCATGTGACATTAGAGCCAATGATCAGATTGGACATGGAAACACTTTGCAACGCATTGTCAGCAATGCCGGTAATAGGCAACCCATTGGTCGTAGCAGGAATAATGACGGTTCCACCACCGCCTGTGTACCCCGTAATGGTCACGGCCCCGGCATTGGTGCTGGTTGTAAACTGCGCATGCACAAACCCTGGCAGCACGCAGATCGCCGCAAACGCGGCAATCAAAACCAATTTTGCTGTTTTTCTCATGTGCGTTTTTCAAAAAGCTCTTACTGAAACGAAAAGGTTGTGCCGAACGGCGGATTGATGGTGTACGCGCCTATGTCGGTCTGTCCGGCGACCGTGCGGGCATAGGGCGCACCGCGTTCATCGTAAGTAAGACCGAGCGGATTGATGCCGGCATGAATGGCCACACTGTTGGTCTGAAGCGCGCAGGTTGGCTGCTGTCCCCCATTCCAAGCCAACGTCGAAAGACCAGGATTCGCAGGCGACGCCAGGTTGCCACCAAAATTGCCAAAACTGTTTGCCACACTCTGAGAAGCGCCAGACAGCGTCGTCGCCGCACCCACCCCGTTGGTGATCCCAAAGAGCGAATTGGTCACCCAAGCCGTCGCGGTTACATAGATGTCCGGTCCGGTTCCAACTCCAATGGAGTTGCTGGCAACCACACAACTGAAGAACACCGGACTGCCATAGACATATATGGCACCGCCATTGGTCCATGCGGTATTGGAGAAGAACGTGCTGTTATAAAGGACATTCGACGTCCCGGATGCATTCGAGAAATAGTAGTAGGCGCCGCCGATTCCTTTGGTTGCCGAGTTGCCGTAGAACGTCGAATTGGTGATCCCCAGCGTGGAATTTCCGCCGCAAAACAACCCGCCTCCACCGTAGACGGTATTACCGCTCCCGGGTGTGCCCGTACCTGCCGTATTGTTGGCAAAGGTGCATCCCACAATGCTCACGGGACGCCCACCCGCTGCCGGCGTGTAAACAGCGCCACCCGATCCAAACGCGGAGTTGTTGTTCGCAAACAACGTGTTGGCCAGCACACTGACGTTTCCGTAGAGAGCCCCTCCGTTCGTGGAGGCGCTATTCCACTCAAACACGCAGTTACTCACGTAAAGGGTTTCTCCCGCTGTATAAACAGCCCCGCCGAAGGCTGTGCCGGCCAGGTTGGTGGCCACATTGTTGCTGAACACGCAGTTCGCCAGAATCACCGACAAGGAGGCTGTCGTTGGAAGACTGTCAATTGCGCCTCCGTTGCCGTTGGTCGCGCTGTTGTTCAGAAACAAGCAGTTGGTCACAATCAGGTCAGGCGATACCCCTGATCCCACCGTGGCCGATTCGTAAATTCCAGCTCCGACTGGCGCTTGTCCATTTTGAATGGTCAGATTGGCGTAAATTCCCGGAAGCGCTGAGCTGTAATAAAAGACGGATGTGTTAGTCACCGCGCCCGGTTGGGCCGCCGGCTCAACAATCGTCGTGGCGGGATTGCTTCACAGCAGCGTGACAATGTTGGTCATGCCGATTTGGGGCTGGATGTAGGTTCCCGAAGCAATGTGGAGGACATCGTTGGCGGACTTCTGCGCATGCTTGAGCGCATTCGTGATGGATCGCCACGGACTTCCCGAAGATCCGTTGCCCGTCGCATCGCTGCCGGAGGTGGCGTTCACATACCAGTTGGACGGCGCGAAGGGCAGGAAACAGACCGATATCAGGTTCGTTCCGTTGTAACCCGTAATCGTACTGGCTGTTCCGTTACTAAACGCCCCGTTATTGAAGATGAAAGCCAAGTTTGCCGTATTCGCGGATGGGCCATTCGTTCCGGCAAATCCTGAAAGGCCGACTGTTAGCTTATTCGTGGCCGTGCGTGTGGCTGTGGCTGTCAGTCCGTAGGGCACGTTGGTCGGCGTGATGTAGCCTAGAACAATGAAATCCTGCCCGTTGGTGGCAAAGTTTGCAGCACTGTTGCTCAGCGTGATGGTAATAACACTCTCGCCGTTAAACCCGCCATCGTTCTGCCACCGTGCAGTGATGTTCGTGCCGTTGTAAACAAGAATACCCTGAGCGCAAACAGACGCAGCGGACAAAATCCCCAACATGACTATCGCGCTGAAGAAAATATTTTTCATGGCCAACCTCACATGGGCTTGCAACACACGCACTAGATACACATAAATATAACGAAAAACGGATAAAATCGAAATGGATTGACTTTGCAGAAATCTGGATTTATTTTCTGTCTTGATGGATTGAAAACGTATTCATGTCGGTTGCAAGACCAACGCCACAAGCAAACCCATCCAAGAGCGCACGATGCCGAACAACCCCATCACTCAAACGGTGAATCAGATCACCACCGGGTTTCTCAGGCTGCGAAAAACCAAGTCAATTTCAGTAAATAATGGAGTTTTAACCTGGTTTCTGGCCTATACCGTCAAAGGTCAGGGGCGATTCCGATCCTCCGATATCTCGTTCGCAACCGCACCCGGCGACCTGGTCCTGATCCGATCCAACACCGTGTATGAATATGGCGCTGACAGGCCTTTGCACGACTGGACCCTGTTCTGGACGCATTTTATTCCGCCACCGCACTGGCATTCATTTTTGGACTGGCCGGCTGAAGCACCTGGGCTGATGCGATTGACGCTGTCAGATCTTTCCATGCGCCGAAAAATTCTCGCCCGCCTGACCAAGATTTACGCGATTTCGTCGCAAAAGAAACCCATGCATGACTTTCTGGCCATGCATGCGCTGGAAGACGTTTTGTTGATGTGCCAGATGCGCATCACCCAGTCAAAACAACCGGGCATAGACGCGCGCAT
>Ga0364900_10424_pt1 | contig 12704 bp, 16 predicted proteins | sample ExccelJu500002D3_FD_206974 | JGI IMG/M metagenome (GOLD analysis project Ga0364900, IMG submission 206974) | Enriched cells from Trout Bog Lake Hypolimnion, Wisconsin, USA - BchlTB.July09.5000.02.D3 | ecosystem: Environmental > Aquatic > Freshwater > Lake > Hypolimnion/Profundal zone | place: USA...
CCTTTCTTTTCTACTTGGGGGTCAAGACGTTTCTTGCCAAGCCTCAAAAGAATCATCATACGGTTACACGCAAAACTCTTTTAGGGAATGCAGTGACCATTTTCTTGCTCAATGGGCTGAATCCGATGACCATCATTCCGTATCTTGCTGTATTTGCTGGATTTGGGTTTGCAGAGGAGTTGCAGAACTACGGAGAGGCAGCTTTGGTTGTGCTCGGGGTGTTTATAGGCACGCTTGCGTGGGGTGCTTTTTTAACAGAGGTAGTCACTCTATTTCGGCGGCGGATTACTGAGAAAGTGATGTTATGGGTCAATCGCATTTCAGGCGCCGTGATCGTGGTTTTTGCTTTACTTGCGTGGAGTACTCTTGCTGCTTAGGCGCGGGCTTGTAATATGGCGTAGAGGCCAAATGAGAACATGATTAACCCTCCACATCGATTCACCCAGATAAGCGTTGTTTGGTTAAGCTTATGTCGAAATGTTGAGATCGAATGGGTTAGAAGAAACCACCATAGCGCAGAGCCTAAGAAAATACCGATCACAAAAAATGCCGGGGATAGGGTTGATATTTCAAGCTCTAACTCAAGGCCAGCAAGTATAGCCATGTAGGGCACAATCGTCATCGGATTGGTCAAATTCAGAAGAAAGGAAGAGAAGTAATCTTGTGTCAGATTGGACTCTTGGCTTTGTGTCAGGTCAAGTGTGGGGCGAGAAAAAAAGGTGGTCGCTCCTAAATAAAGGAGAAAGATACCCCCAAGAAGCCTTACCCAAAAGGAGATCCCGAGTATAAAGTCGGATAAGATCGAAACCCCAAAGGCAAGGGTTGAAACATAGAGAAACGATGCAGTAGAGGCGCCCAAGCCAGAGACTAACCCAGAGATACGTCCATTCTGGAGCGTTCTGCGGATACACAGGACCCCGATAGGGCCAACAGGCGCTGCAACTGAAAACCCAATCCACAGCCCTTTCCATAAAAAAATTAACATAGTGCTTTACTCGGTATTGTGCCTTGAAGTACAATTGATGTCATGGAAAAACCATTGTATCCTACAATCTCCGGTTTTCTGATTATTCTGCGCCAGCGGCGCAGCTCTTAAATATATTTCTATCATTTTTCTATTCACATATTTTTAAATAATTTTTTTAAGGAGAATTGTTATGGATTCTATATGTAGTGCTGTGTCCGAAGGAAGTTTCGGGGCGGCCGCGGTGGTGCCATCTCTTACGGTGGTACAACCGATGATCTATTTTAAAAACGCACGGCAAGCGGTCAACGCGAAAGTGTCGCCGAATCCGCTACATTGGTACCGTGGTATGGGAGCTCTTGCTTCTGGTTTAATACCTTCTTTTGTCCTCCAGTCAGCGATAAAAGGGGGGTTAGCGGAGCACGTGCCGCTTGCTGTAGCAGCAGTGGGTGCGGGAGCAATCTCAGGACCCCTTGACTGCGCTTATATGGCTGTGGCCAACTACCAACAAGTACACGGCGGCAATGTTGTAGATGCGGTAAAGCAGATATACAACACCCACGGTTCTAAAGGGTTTTTGAATGCTTCTAGAGAGATGGCTGTGCGTGAGGGAGGATTTACCGGATCGGTATTTTGGTTAAGCCCTTTCTTTACGCATCAGTTTGAAGAGAGTGGCGTGCCTTATGCCTCTGTGTGTGGGGGAATCACCGCTGGCACAGTTGCGACAGTTGTCACCAACGGCGCTGATAGTCGTTTAACACGGTTACAGCGTAACCCAAAGCTTGTTGAAACGCTTCGGGAAACGTGTCGTTGGCAGAATTGGAAAAAGGGAATGGGCTGGAGATGGGGGGCGATCTGCGCCTTCAACATCTGCGTGCCAAAAACCAAGTCGTGGTTGGAGGAACACTTGATGTAAAAAAACCGGGGGCTGAAAAGCCCTCTTTATTTTAATAAATAATTTTTAAAGGAGAATTGTTATGGAATCTTTAAGTAATGCTGTAACCGATGGAAGTATCGCAACGGCTGCGGTGGTACCGTCCCTTATAGTGGTGCAACCGGTGACTTATGTTAAAAACGCAGAACAAGCGGCTGTCGATGTGTCTAAGCATCCTGTGCGTTGGTGCTACCGTGGTGTGTGGGCGTTTGCTTCCAGTTTTTTGCCTTCTTCTGTCATGTTCTCGGTGATACAACAAACAGATTGGGCAAAACATACACCACTACCAGTTGTTGGAGCGGTCGGTAGGATGCTCTCAGCGCCTCTTGAATGCGCTTGTGAGACTGTAGGCAACTACCAACAAGTACACGGTGGTTCGACTGTAAAAGCGGTTAAGCAGATATACAACACTCACGGTTATAAAGGGTTTGTGAAAGCTTCTGCAGAGATGGCTGTGTGCGAGGGGGGATGGTTCGGATCGATGTTGTACCTCACTCCGTTATTTGCTCGTACGTTTGAAGAAGATGGTGCGGTTGATGGCTTCGTGGGGGGAGAAATCACGGCCGGTATAATCGCGACCGTGCTTACCAATGGCATTGATAGTCGTAAAACAAGACTACAGCGCAACCCACAACTTGTGGAGACGCTTCGTGAAACGTGCCGTTGGGCCAATTGGAAAAAGGGAATGGGATGGCGTTTCGCGACTATCCTAACCTTCGCTGCCTGTGTGCCCGACGCAAAGTCGGTAAAGGAGTTTTTGGAATAAAAAACTAGGGGGCGAAATGCCCCCTTTTGTTATAGTGTGAGTTATGTTGCTTGCATTGCAGTTAGTGGTGGTGATAGCAAAGGCAGTTGATTCTGTGGAGGCGACGCTTTGTTGTTTTGAGCGGGAGGGCTTTGCGGGGCCTTGGCGGCAGGTCGGGAGCGAGTGGCCGTGTACGCTTGGATTGAATGGCTTGAGTTTTGAAAAGCGGGAAGGGGATAGGAAGTCTCCGTGTGGGGTTTTCCCGATCGAGTTTGCGTTTGGTGATGAGGTTCATAAGGAGTATGCGGTCCATATGCCGTATGTGGTGGTGGAGGACGGCCTTGAGTGTGTCGATGATCCAAAGTCGGCGTATTATAACCAATTTGTCTATGCGCCTTTGATACAAGAGCGCGATTGGGATAGCTCTGAAAAGATGGCAGAGATGGGAAAGGCTTATGAATTGGGCTTGGTTGTGGGTTATAATAGATATCCGGTTAAGAGTGGCGAGGGGTCGGCGATTTTTATACATATAGGGACTGGGGGTGGTACCTTTGGGTGCACGGCGATGGGAGAGAAGGAGCTGATGCAGTTGGTTTCTTGGCTTGATGCGCAAAAGAGGCCTTGTCTTGTACAATTTCCCTTACGTGAGTACCAAAAAAGAGAAGTAATCTGGGGCTTTCCTATTTGCAAATCCTTTACAAAATACAAGGTTTTGCTTTAATCTAATGAGGATGTTGTGAAGGGGTGCTTATGAAACTGTTTGTCTGTCTTATGGGGGTGCTTGGTACGGTGGGTTTAACCGCTCATGCGAGAGGGGTTCCACAACAAGAATCTATCACTCTTATTTCTACTATAACAGGTGTCAAACAGTCGAAATACTGGCGTTGTTCCGACTGTGGACGTAGATACAAACAAGATGAACGACCTACCAAGTGCGCTGGATGCGGTGGGGACCACTTTTTTTATTACTATAAATGATCCAAGTAGAAGGTGTGTCGCTTGCGTATGCGACAGAAGAGCTCCTCGATGGGGTGTCGTTTGTCATTAACCAAGGCGATCGATGTGGGGTTGTCGGGCGTAACGGCTCTGGCAAGTCAACCCTATTTCGTCTGTTGATGGGCAAAGAGACCCCCGATAAAGGCACAATCTCGATTGCCAAGGGATATACTCTCGGCATGTTGGACCAACACATTCGTTTGACTGCCCCCACCATTTTGGAAGAGGCGTGTTTAGGTCTTCCTAAGGAAGAGCGTGACCAAAGCTATCGCGCCGAAAAGATCTTGTTTGGTCTTGGATTTGGCGAGATGAATCTGGAGGTTCTGCCCACATCGCTCTCTGGAGGATTTCAGCTCCGTCTCCATTTGGCCAAATTGCTCCTTTCTGAACCAAACTGCCTACTGCTTGATGAGCCGACAAACTACTTGGACATCATATCGACCCGCTTTTTGCAGAAGACGCTCGCTAGGTGGGATGGGGAGCTGATGCTCATTTCGCACGACCGCGAATTCATGGACGCCATTTCGACCCACACACTCGGTGTGCACCGCAAGAAGGTGAAGAAGTTGCCTGGAGGGACCGAGGAGTTTTTTACCCAAATTGTGTTGGAAGAGGAGATTCACGAGAAGACGCGGGTCAATGTCGAGAAAAAGAAAGCCCACCTGCAATCATTTGTCGACCGGTTTGGCGCAAAAGCAACAAAGGCTGCGCAAGCGCAGGCGCGTCAAAAGGCAATCGCTAAAATGCCCGCCTTAGAAATGCTCAAAAGCCTTTACAACCTCGACTTTGCTTTTCGCTACAAGTCGTTTCCTGGCGAGAAGATGGGCGAAATCAAAGAGATCAGCTTTAGTTACACACCAGAGCGGGAAATTGTCCGCAACCTATCTCTATTCCTAGAGCCTGGTGATCGGATTGGAGTGATTGGGAAGAACGGCTTTGGGAAGTCGACCATCTTACGTCTCATTGGGCAAGAGCTCACGCCAAACTCCGGCTCCATCAACTATTCTGAGCAAGTGTCGATCGGCTACTTTGGCCAAACCAACGTAGAGCGCCTGGCGACAGACAAAACGATTGAGGAAGAGATCAAAGCAGCCAATCGCAATCTCAACTACTCCGATGTGAAGGCAGTTTGTGGGCAGATGATGTTTAGTGGAACCCAATCGACCAAGAAGATCGAATATCTCTCAGGAGGGGAGCGCAGCCGTGTCTTGCTCGGCAAAATCATCGCCAATCCGTGCAACCTACTCCTTCTCGATGAGCCGACCCACCACCTTGACATCGAGTCGGTAGAGGCGCTGATCGACGCCCTCGAAGAGTTTCCTGGCACGTTTATCATAGTGACGCACAGCGAGCTGATTTTAAAGCGGCTTGTATTGGATAAGTTGATTGTATGTCACAAAGATCGCCACGAGATCCACCTGGGTGGTTACGAAGAGTTCTTAGAGAAAGTGGGCTGGGAAGAAGAGAAGCCGGCCCCCAAAGAGGTGAAACGCAGGCCCGAAGAGAGACGTGATCCGCGTGAGAAAGAGAGAAAGCAAGTGGAAGCTGCGTTGATCAAATTGGAAGAGATCCAAGCGAAGGAGTTTCACGAGATGGCAGAATTTGCCCATGATCGTGAGAAGGCGCTCGTGCTCGCGAAAAGGACGAAAGCGCGCGAGGTGGAAATCGAGGCGCTCTACGAGAAACTCAAGCAGTTGGATCGCTGAGGCGTGAGGCAGCGCGAATGCCGTAAATGGTCGCGGCTAGGAGAATGGCGATTCCTAAGCACTCATAAAGAGGGGGCGTGTGGTGAGCAAACGAGTAGACATAGACCACCCCAAAGATCGTCTCGAAGATGAGCAATTGGCCCGCAAGCGAGATCGGGAGAAGAAAGCTCGCCCTATTCCAGAGGAATGCGCCCACCCATGAGCAGAAACAACCTAGGATCATACAACCTAAGAGATAGCTTTGCAGCGCCGGGGTAAGGATGGTGTATTTGACAAAGTAGTCAAATCCAAAGAGACTGCCAAAGAGAAGAACACCTAGAGTGATCCAAAAGAGACACGCGGTGCCTATGAGGGTGGACCATTGCGAGGGGGTTACATGGGGGTGTTTCTTGAGAAAGCGCGCATTGGCAACCGCATACCAACACCATGTGCCCAGAGAGAGGAATGCATTGGCAATGCCAAAGAGGTAATACGAGGGCGTATCGCTTTTGCGCAGTAGCGGTATATTGATGATAAGAAGACCGATCGCCATTAAGATGCACGGAAAGATAAGGCTCTTAAAGCTACACTCTTTTTGTTTCCAGTTGCCATAGAACGCAATCACAATGGGGCTAAAGCCGATGATGAGCGCCGTGACTGCAGGCGTTGCAAAACGAAGCGCGCATACGAGAAAGGTGTAGTAGGCAATGGCGGCGATCAGCGAGTAACCAAGCGCTCGTTTACACAGGGCCCATGAGAGGGTGGCTGGTTTTAGAAAGGGGATCGAGATCAGGCCGTAGAAGAAAAAACGGCCGACGGCCACTTCAACGGCATTGAACTCGCGCATAAAACTGGGGACGACAAAGATCAGCCCCCAAATGGAGCAGGCGGCGATGGTAAAGAGAATGCCTTTGATCATAAGTTATCTTTAAAGAATATGACGATTTTTTTCCATGAATCTCGGCTCGCTTCTTGGTCATCCCTAGGGGTGCCGCCAAGTGTTTGCCAATATTTTCGTACAGGATGATAGTAGGCTGGTTCCAAAGAGGGGAGATGTGGCACTCCAATAGCATGGCCAGCTTTCTGATAATGTAGATGTGTGTAGCGCGTAGTAGCGTGCTTTTCTTGCAGTCGTGCGATGATCTGCTCGGCAAACAGGTCAGAGGGCCAAATGCCGTCATCGCCACCAGAGACAAACAAAAAGGGACAGCGGATGTTCTCTACGGCAATCTGCGCCTTCTCATATCCTTTCGTGTCTTTCATCCCTTCTATAAAACGCTCACAAGCACGGACAGGGTTGCTCGGGGCCATTCCCTTGCCATCATTAAAGTCGGTGGGGAAGATAGGGGCATTTGGGGCAATTGACTTGCCTTTGTATTGCCACGCATCGCCTGTGTGCTCACATAATCCGCCTTGCACAGCACTACTCGGTGCAACAGCAACAATGGCATGCATTTCATCAGGAAAAATAGAGCCCAAGATGAGAGTAAGCTCGGCCCCTCGGGAGACACCATAAAGGCCAAGCCGATTGCCGTCGACTCTGGGGTGTTTTTTAATCACAGCAAACGCCTTTTCAAAATACTCTAAGGGAATTTCTTGTAATACTGTCGGGAGTCCTTTTACACCAAAGTAGGCGAGGGCAAAAGCGGCAAAGCCGTGGGAGGCAAACAACTTGGCGCGATTGGCCGAATAGCCTCCATTGGAGCCGCTGAGTGTGACGATGACCGGCAATTTCTTATCACCTTTCGGGAGAAAGAGCCAGCCGTCAACGCCATCTTCATGGATGACAATCTTCTCCACATCGTGAGCTTGGCATATGCGGGTGACTTGAGCTGCAGCAAGCTCCTCTTTTTCCTCGGAAAACGCCTTGAACACAATGGAGAACTCATCGTTTTTCCGTTTGAAGCTGTTGCCTTGTTCTTCAGGGCGCATGGACCAGAAAAGCCCCATGCTATCTTTATCGTCGTACGATCCTTGAATCGGATAGATCTCATTGAGGTTGATGACGCCGCTCGCATTTGCTTGAAAGACACCATAGGAGCGCCACTTTACTTGATCGTCATCGATAGTTTCGGCTTCGATGCGGACAATTTGAGAAGGCTTTACCTGCTCAAGCTTAATCTCAACCTCTTGATCGATAAGGGCATTTTCGGGAACGATATGGAAGATAGCCAAAAGTAAAGAAAGCATAAAGTCGAGTGTATCAAATTCTGGAAATAAATAGAATGGTCTTGCGTGTGCTAAGTCTTACATTTTTTTTAACCACAGAGGCACAGAGAACACAGAGTGTCACAGAGGGTATTTTTATTTTTTCTCTGTGACACTCTGTGTTCTCTGTGCCTCTGTGGTTAAAAAAAATGTAAGAATGCATAGAAAAGATTTTGTTAAGGGAGTACACTGTTCTCATTGGTGGAGGGCGTTATGATGTTTTTTGTGGTTGCGTTGCTGCTTGTGTCACAGGTGGAAGGAAAAATTAAACATGTCAGCTATGGGATGGAAGAGTACCACGGCGAAAGTATCGAGTCGCTCCAAGGGTATGGCATTGTGCGTCTTGAAGATAGCAAGGTGATCACCTCTCTTGAGGTCGATGGGCAACTGAAAGGGGAGCGGTGTGAATTTGGTAAAGTCAAGGTGAATGGCCACGCTATATTGGATAATTGCCTGGTTAAGAAGAGGATACTTGTCCAGGGTATGTTAGAAGCTGTTAATAGTAAATTTTTGGATGTGGTGGTGGTCGCGTCAGAACACACAGTGTTTGATGGGTGTAATTTGGTCTCTATCCATGTAAGAGAGAGTGGGAAAGAGGAGGTTGTGGAGCTGCGAGGAGGTACAAAACTCACAGGTACAATTAAATTTGATTCTGGACATGGGATCGTATTAAAGGGCCCCCATACAGAATTTTCTGGAAAAGTGGTTGGAGGGGTTGTTAAATGATCTCTTATGTTATAATAAAAGAATATGAAATATTTAATTAAATTACGCCCTTTATTGCCATTGTTAATTATAGGAGCAGCGCTTTTTGTATTCTACTGTATTGGAGGGTTTTCCTACCTAAATGGGGAGACGCTACGCAAGATGCACAACGACTTATTGGTTTTTTGTTGTGAGCACAGGTTGATGGCATTGGGGCTATTTTTTCTAGGGTACGTGCTATTTTCGCTCACTTTATTGCCGGGTGTGATGGTGCTTGATTTGCTAGCGGGATATTTTTTCTTACAGCCCTACAGCACATTTTTGATTGCGCTTGGATGCACAACGGTGGGGACGATTTTATTTCTCTCAGTCCGTTTTGGATTTCAGGGGTGGTTGCCGAAGTCGAACAATCGGTTTGTGACAAAGGTACAAGAGTCATTCCAGCAGTATCAAACGAATTATCTGCTTTTTTTACGTGTGATGCCGCTATGTCCGCCGCGTCTTGCGCACATTGCCCTTGCCTTTGTACCGATTCGTTTTTCCACCTTTTTGTGGACTACCTTCATTGGGACGCTGCCGATTGCTTATCTTTTAGCTGAGGCGGGCCGTGGCTTAGGCACGGTGCTTGAGGCGGGTGGGCCGATCACCTTTGCTTCATTTATCACCCCAACGATCATGATTTCGCTCGCCTTGCTAGCGATGCTGACGTTGCTTCCTCTCTTCCTCACCTTCCGCAGGAAGTAGCTAAAAAGGCGTGCACAGCAGAGAAGAACGCCTCGGGTACCTCCACATGAGAGAAGTGGCCACACTGCTTGAGTAAGATGTAGCGGGAATTCGGGATTGCTCTGTGGATATTCTTTGCAGTCACGTGTGGGACAGGATCAGTATCACCATGGATAATCAGTGTGGGTAGGGAGAGCTTTTTTAGCTGGTCATACAGATTGTAAGGTTTAGAGAGGATCTGTTCACCAACATGGTCCGCTACTTGAGTCGAACGCCGGAGTGACTCTTGACTTGCTCGTATTTGCAAAAGATCGGCTTTCTCTGGAGAATAACAGTAACGACGAAACCACAGGCGGTGCAAATGCTCTATGGTGTCTGGATCACACTGTGCAAACGCCTCAGATTGCTGAATTTGATTGATCTCTTCCAGGTAAGGCTCCATACGACGGTGCCATTCGGTGGCAAAGAGTGCCCATTCATCGGATGAAGCGGGCACTGTATTGGCAATAATGAGTGCGTCAATATGTTGAGGATGTGTAAATGCGTAATGCATGGCAAGAAAGCCTCCCCACGAGTGGCCCAAAAGGGCGACCTTCTCGTAGCCAAAGTGCGTTCGCACAGCATCGAGATCTTTAACAAATTGCTCCATAGTCAGCGGTTCAATTGCTCCTGTCGATTGGCCACACCCACGTTGGTCGTAGAAAATAGCGCGATTGTGTGCACCAAACTCTGCCGTAAAAAGGTAGTTGTGGGTAAGGCCTGGGCCGCCATGGACCACAATAAGGGGAGGACCTTTTCCTACTGTTTTGCAAAAAAGAGAGGCACCATCGATCGGAATCATACAGGAATTTTCACCAATTGAAAGCGCAGCATTGTAACGCCATCTATCACAACATCTTCTAGAAACATCTCAAGGGGGCGGGCCCATATGCCACCCTCGCCATAGAGCGCTTGATAGATCACAAGCTCCTCTAGAGTTTCGCTGTGGCGAGCAACGCCAATGATCTTATAGCGCATCCCTTTGTAGTGTTCATAGATGTCGCCAGGTATCATCTTGCTGGCCAAGTAGGAAAAAGGGGGGAGTGTTTTCATAGAGGGTTTCCTTTTTATGTCAAACGGTAATGAACTTCTGTCATCCCGTCTTTGATTTGTAGGGGAAGGATTGTGATGTGGCCTACATCGCTAGTCGTGTGTACGTGAGTGCCTCCATCGGCAACACTGCCCACCCCCTCCAGTGTAAGTAGACGAAGCGGCTTGTTAGTCGGTAGGCCCGGTTGTAGATAGAGCGCCTCTTTTGTAAGCTCAGCGTGTGTGACAAAACGATACGAGAAGCGAAGATTTTTGTGCACCAGCTCATTCGACTTCTTCTCCAGCTCTTCGCGGAAATCGTGGGAGGTGGAGCCTTGGTAATAGATCACCGGCTTTTTACCATGCTCGCCCTTGAATGGGACCAAAGTTTTAGGAGAGAGGCCCAATAGATAGAGGGCAAAATCGATCACATGGCCTGCTGAGTGTAGGCGCATATGTAAAAAACGCCGCTGCCAGTCAAGTGTAGCGTGAACAGTTGTGCCAACAGGTGGGGGTGTCTCGCCTTCTACGAAGTGCACCACACGATCGTCTTTCAGGAGCGCTTGCATCACTTTGCCTTGCCACTGGGGTGTGCTTAATACGCCCTGGTCGGTTGATTGGCCACCGCCTCTAGGATAAAAGATGGTTTGATTGAGGACGATTTGCCAACGGGTGGTGGTCTCTTGAGTAACATCAATGATAGTGGCGTCCATCTCTTTGAGATATGCGTCTTGCAAATAGAGGAGGGTGGTCATGCGTTGCCTTTACTGAGTCTTTGGAACAGTGTAATCATTGTGGTTATTTCTTGGGAAGTGAGTGGATCAAAAAAAGTGGCGTCAGCTTGTTCGACAGCGGGGAGTGCTTGGTTAAGGAGCGTTGCGCCCTCTTTTGTGAGTGAGGGGTGTTTGGTGCGCGGAGAGGTGTCTCGTTGTATGAGCCCTTTTTTTTCAAGCCCTTTGAGGATTTGAGAGGTGGTGTTGGGATCAAGGCCGGCCATGTCGCCGACTGCTCGTTGTGAAGTGAGTGCACCTTGACGTGTAAGCCATCCTGTTGCAGCAAGGATTACAAATTGTGGGTGGGTTAGTTTGAGTGGTGTAAGTACCGATTCTAGGGAGCGGCGCCAGGCAGTGCTTATACACCAGAGGAGAAAGCCCGGGCTATCCTCTGGTGTGTCGTGTTTGCTATTGGCAAATTTCTGTTCCATTAACCTCGTTCAAACAGCTTATGCACGCGAATCCTGTGCCCATCTGGATCTAGAACAACAAAGGTGCGTCCAAAGTCAAGATCGGTTGGCTTTTGTGCTACGGTGATTTGTTTTTTGCCCCACGTCTCATAGAGGGCGTCGACATCGTCAGTTGGAAAGCAAATTTCTGAAGCACCAGCGGGCGCCTCTACGCGCGGTTCTGCGGTGTGTTTTGACCACAGGCCCAACATCACCCCATTTTGCAACGCAAACATTACAAAAGTAGGCGACTCTTCAAGTGGTTTTATTGAAAAAAGTTGTTGATAAAAGCGGCTGCTTTCTTGGGGGTTATTAACGAAAAGCAAGACAAAAGCTAGTTGTGTAGAGACCATAGATATACTCCTTGTAAATGGCTTGGGGTATATTGTACGTATACGTACTATTTTCGTGCAAGCTTTTGTTTTTTACTGTACGCCAACTCCAACTTCGTGTTGGGCAAGGTGCCAGGCGGGGGTTACTGGAAGAACTACAGTCATCGTCCCTTCCCAATAGTACTTCTCGCCACGGGGGATGAGCACTACGTCACCCGCATGGAGAGAGACGCTTTCCGTTTCAGTGACGAGTTTGCCAGAGCCGCTCACGACGTAGCCCATCTCGGTGCACTCGTGGTTGAGGGCAAAGCCGTGGTCGGGATAACGATTGATGATGTGGGCAACGCCGATGTTGATCTCGCGATTGTTCATCGGGTATTCGTAGACGATACAGTTGGGTGAATTGGCGTGTTTGATCGCATCTTCGTATTTCACATATTCCATTTAGGCTCTCCTTAAGGTTTTCTTGAGACGGGTGCCAAGACCGACTAGCCGCTCTTGCGGTTCGTTGGAAAAGACAAAGCGGAGGTAGTGAGCTGCTTTCTCTCCCCACCCACTCATCGGTGTTGCGGCAATTTTCGCTTCGCGTAGAAGAAGCTCCGCTGCATGCTGTGGTGTCATTCCCAGTTGATGGGTGTTCAGAAGAAGGGACCATCCTGCGTGAGGAGGGATCACTGGAAGGCCGTCGAGCTCATGCAAGAGCGTATCGCGCCTGTGCTGCCATGTGGCAACCGCTTTCTTGATGTGATCATCGCCTGCGTTGAGTGCGGCCGCAACGCCTGCCATGCCGATCCCCACTTGACACACCACATTGGCCATACTCACAAGGCCGATGTCGTTCATAATCTCTTGAGGACCCACTACCCACCCCACTCGCCAGCCGATCATCCGCAACTCTTTCGAGGCGGCGCCGACAGTGATGGTTTGTTCAGGAATGAACGATGCGGGATGAATCACTTGTCGTCCATCGTAGAGAATTTTCTCCATCGCGGCGTCGTAGAGAAGCCACGAGTCGGTTTTACGGACAATGTGAGCGATCGCTTCCCACTCTGTTTGGGTGAGGACATGGCCGTGCGGCATCCCTGGGCTAATTACAACCATCTTTGTCCGTGAAGAGGCGGC
>Ga0364900_10255_pt1 | contig 12675 bp, 10 predicted proteins | sample ExccelJu500002D3_FD_206974 | JGI IMG/M metagenome (GOLD analysis project Ga0364900, IMG submission 206974) | Enriched cells from Trout Bog Lake Hypolimnion, Wisconsin, USA - BchlTB.July09.5000.02.D3 | ecosystem: Environmental > Aquatic > Freshwater > Lake > Hypolimnion/Profundal zone | place: USA...
GCGGCCATAACCAACTCGATGATGATGACTCTTTACTCGATGAACAATATGCCCTACTCGGCGCTGGGCGGGGTCATGACCGGCGATTTGAATGAGCGGGCCAAGCTGAATTCCTACCGGTTTATCGCAGTCAATATCGCGCAGTTCATTGTGGGCGGTTTCACGTTGCCGTTGGTGGCCAAGTTCGCGCAGGGCCGCGATCTGGCCTATGGCTGGCGGATGACCATGACCCTTTGGTCCGTCTTGTGTTTCTTTTTGTTCCTCATCACCTTTGCCACGACCCGCGAACGCATCAAGCCCATTAAGGAATCCAAATCACCTGCCAAACAGGACCTTCGCGATTTGCTGAGGAACGGCCCGTGGGTGGTAATGTTTGTAATGACGCTCGTTCACTTCGCAGTGCTGTCGTTCCGTGGTGGCGCACTTTACGACTATTACCATCATTATGCAGACAAGGCGGCGATGTTTGGTTTTCTCCACCGGCTTGGCCTAACCGCCCAGCCTGTCGCAGCCGGCGCGCCCAAGCCGGGCGGTATCTTGGAATCGCTTGGTTACATTGTTCACGGCACACGCGACCATCTGGCCGACTCCAACATCGCAAAAGTCTTTTACAGCCTGCTGAACATCGCCCAGCGCGTCGTGACGATTGTCGTGATCCTTACCTCCGTCTCTCTGGCGCACCGTTATGGAAAAAAGACGGTGGCCGTGGCAGGTTTTGCACTGTCCTCGCTTGTCGGCTTCGCGTTCTATTTTCTCCAGCCGGCGGACATCAACGGCATGATGGTGCTTACGCTTTTGAGCGCGGTCGTGTATGCCCCGACCATTCCGCTGATCTGGGCGGTATTTGCCGATGTGGCGGATTATTCGGAATGGAAGACCGGTCGCCGTTTCACCGGCACGGTGTTTGCCACCATAGGCTTCGCCCTGAAAGCTGGGTTGGCGGTTGGTTCGGCGGCCTTCCTCTGGATCATGGCCGGATGCTTCGGTTATGACACAAAATTTCCCACAGCTCCTGAAGCAGTCTATGGATACCGGATTTGCGCCGGCATTGGGACGGGAATTTTGTTTGGGATATGCACTTTGTTGCTGATGTTTTACAAACTCAACAAGCGGACGACCCTACAAATGGCCGAGGAACTGGCCGCACGGCGTAAAGCTGTGGCACTAACCCCATAATTCCGGCCTAACGCCATGTAACCCATTAAAAGAGACGGATAAAAATGAATACAACAATTAAATTGGCAAAAATATTCTGCGTATTTTTTGCCGCCATTTACTCGGCAAAAGCCGAACTGAAACTCCCTGCCATTTTCGGCGGTCACATGGTATTGCAGCGGGGACAGGCAGATCCTATTTGGGGCTGGGACGCTCCGGGCACAAAAGTAACGGTCACATTTTCCGGGCAGACCTGCTCGACGGTGGCCGGGGCTGACGGTAAATGGATGGTCAAGCTCGCGCCTTTGCCGGCCAATGCCACACCGCAAGCGCTGAATATTTCAGGAACCAGCAGGCGTGAAATCAAAGATGTCCTGGTGGGCGAAGTGTGGGTTTGTTCTGGACAGTCGAACATGGAATTTCCATTGATGCCACGGGGAAGCTTCGGGGGCGATTACAACGGCGACCTCGAAGCGCTGGATGCCGATCTGCCGAACCTTCGTCTCATCACCGTTCCCAACCGTGCAGCCGAAGAGCCACAGGATAATTTTGATGGCCAATGGCAGCTTTCGACATCAGAAACGGCGGCGAAATTTAGCGCGGTGGGTTTTCTTTACGGCCGTTACCTGCAACGTGTGCTGGGCGTCCCCGTTGGTTTGATTGACAACGCTTGGGGTGGTTCTGCCGCCGAGGCTTGGGTTCGCCGGAGTGAACTGGAGAACAATCCGGCTTTTACCAACCTCATGGCCGAGACACAGAAAAAGGACGCATACAATCAAACCACCAACGCTCAAAATGACTATCAGGCGGCATTGGAAAAATGGAAACAGACCGTAGATAAATCAGCATGGCAAAACCCGCCTTATTCTTTGAAGTCCAGTTCGCCCGCCGGCTGGTTTTACGGTAACAAGCGGGCGGGAAACATTTACAATGGCGTTCTCCATCCGACCATCGGTTATGGCATCAAAGGCGTCATTTGGTATCAGGGCGAGAGCAATGTGGGACGAGCCAAAGAATATTCGGATTTATTTCCGTTTCTGATCGCGCAATGGCGCAAGGAATGGGGGCAGGGTGATTTTCCATTCTACTGGGTGCAACTGGCAAATTATCAGGCCGCCAAGCCGTTGCCAGGCGAAAGCGCTTGGGCGGAGTTGCGGGAATCGCAGACCAAGACCATGCAACTGACCAACACGGGGCAGGCGGTCATCATTGACTTGGGCGAGGGCAAAGACATCCATCCCAAAAACAAACACGATGTCGCCGCGCGTCTGGTGAGGTGGCCGCTGGTCAAAGACTATGGAATGAAATTACCGTTCCACAGTCCTGAATATGAAAATATAACTGTGAATTCCAACAAAGTGGAGGTGGAGATTAACTGCTTCGGCAGCAAGCTGCGACCTTTTGGCACCCAAGAAGTGAAGGGGTTTGCCGTGTGCGGCCAAGACAAAATCTGGCAATGGGCCACGGGTAAAATAGTCGGGGAAAACAAGGTTGAAGTCTGGAGCGACAAGGTTGCTTCTCCCGTCGTAATTCGCTATGCGTGGGCAGACAACCCCGAATGCAATCTGTTTTCAAACGAGGGACTGCCGGTGACGCCGTTTCGCACGGACACTTTTTCGGATAATAAAAACAAATAAAATATCTTGCGTCCCAGCAGGGTGTGGATATTGAGCGAACTAGACGGATTCCCAAAGGAATCGGTTTTCTGGTAGCGAAATGAGTTTAAGAGTCAGTCTGAAAATTCATGAATGATAAGGAATCAAGCCAGTCGGCGGAGTTGGATACATATCATCGCGATATAGATCCAAGCCTTGGCGCTGGATTCTGTGGTTTCGTAATCACACACCATTCGGTGCTGACGCATCAACCAGAATCTGTTCCCGGATCGGGGAGTCAGGGGCTCCCATCTCAAGCCATGCTGTGACGGAATTTCCGTGTGTGCCGCCCATTGTTTCGACACACACATGGATTCCCGGGGACAGGCCGGTTAGGCCAGAAGCTCGGCGGATTTGAAATGGCGCAATCCGCTCGTAATTATTCTTAATCGTGTCAAAACTCATTTGCCGGTAAATTTGCTGGCGCTATTCTCAAAAGCATGACTGCGCAGGGAGGGAGATACCGTTTCATTTCAAATTCGCCGTCCGATCCGACCTGAAACTTCTCCTGATGTAAAGCCGCTCCGGTCACTTTCAGCTTAAGAATTTGTTCCCGGATCGGGGAGTTAGGGGCTCCCATCTCAAGCCATGCTGTGACGGAATTTCCGTGTGTGGCGTCCATTGTTTCGACACACACATGGGTTCCCGGGGACAGGCCGGTTAATCTCATCTGTATTTCTATTTCCCCACAATGGGCAACTGCCGCTTCCGAAGTTCCTCGCGGAAATGCCCGGAATGATCCCGGCGCCCTTTTCATCAATTCCATCGGATAATGATATGCTAGGGCCGATACTGCGCCGGTGGCCGCATTTCTGGTAACGATGCAACCGTCTTGCCGGGCAAGACAGACATCCCCCAACGCATTCAGAAAGCGGTAAACATTGAACACCGGTTTTGGAATTCCTTGGAAATTGATCATTCCAAATCCACCGTGGAATGGTTCGTCGCCGGCACCGAGTTCCTCGAAAATATCGGTGAATGTCCAGTAAGATAGTGAATCCACCAATCCCACTGAATCAAGAATCGCCTTGGCGACATAAGTTGCGGCGTGCAGAGTGTCGTGTGTGAAGTCGCGCGATGAAGGACTGGTGCTCCATTCGGTAATGTGGATTTTGGCTTCGGGATAGGCACTGCGGGTTACGATGTCCTTCAGCGCTGTCAGATCGCGCGGCGTCGCGCCTACCTCGCGGGCCAGTCGTCGTCCGCTGCCGTGCTCGTCCAAGGCCCAGTCCGTGGGATAAGGATGGGCCGAGACAAAATCTACGGGCAGCTTTTCGGCGGCGCAATAGGCGAGGAATGCCTCGACCCAGACGGGCTTCCAGTGGAGGGCATCGATGTCTGAGGCTGCGTAGGTTTCATTTTGACAACTGGTGTCTTCCAATTCGCCGTCAAAGCGCGCGTCGGGAACGAAGTTGCTTGTCGCCGGGCCACCGACCCGTAATCGCGCATCAACGGATTTAACAGCCCGGACCGTCACTTTATATAATTCAAAATATTGACTGCGCGTTCCCGTGAAAAAGAATTTCAGATTGGGTTCGTTCCAGACTTCAAAATACCACTGGCGGACTTCTTCAATGCCATAGCGGTCAACCCAATGACGGACTGTCCGCTCTATCAGTTCCGCCCATTTGCCGTAGTCCATGGGAGGCGATCCATTCGCCTTCCACCAGAAGACCGTGCCTTTCTCGGTGGCGAGGTCGCTGGGGCAAAAACCAAATTCCACAAAGGGACGCACCCCGATTTCCAGCATCCGGTCGAAAAGGTCATCCACATACTGGAAGTTGTAAACCGCCTGGCCATTCACTTCCCGATAGACAAACATGTCATCGTGAAAGAGACCGTGAAAACGCAGATACCTGAAGCCGCAAGCGCCAGCCACCAGGCGAAGCTGCTCTTGCCAGCCCGCTCTCAGCCCTTCGCAGGCTCTTCCAGCACCGACGCATTCGCTCCAATAATGTTTCAGCGGCGTTCCAGCCGCGCGTGCATCGGCTTCAAGATGGATGTATTGCTTCATGAATGGTTAAATTCGAGAGGTCAAAATTTCATTGGCCTGAAAACTTTTTAGTGCATTCCAGGCCGCGCCGTAAGCGCCTGCCCATGCGCCCAGGGCCGCAGGAATAACCCGAACCCGATTTCCTGCTGGTCGCCATTCCATGTCATCCAAAAAACGGGCCAAGGGTTCAAAGAGTGCAGGGCCGGCTTGGGCGATGCCACCCCCCACGATCACGGCTTCGGGATCGAGCACGCTGATAAATGATGTGATGGCTTGGGCTAGATTATGAACTGATTCAATCCATACTTTTGTTGCCGCCTGGTCTCCTAAAAGATGCGCTTCCACAAGTTCACGCGTTGAGTTAAATCGTCCTCCGGTTCTGGTTTTCACATTGTAATTTCCAATTGCACATTCCAATGCTCCAGGAATGCCAAATATGCTTTTTTCACCTTTTAGAGCGAGTGATATGTGCCCAAGGTGACCAGCTCGCCCCAAGTGTCCTCGAAGCAACTTACCCTCGCACATGATCGCACCGCCGACGCCCGTTCCCAAGGTGAGCAATATCACGTCCTGCAATCCGGCCGCCGCCCCCGCCCACACTTCACCAAGCAATGCTGCATGCGCATCGTTGAGCACGGGCACAACTCGGTGGCGCTGAAACAAATTCGTCCAGTCCAATCCCTCAAGACCTTGCAGTTTGCCAGGCTGATACGCAATCGAGCGATTATCTTTCGCCACCAGCCCCGGGGAGGAAATGCCGACCAGCGCATCGTCTGATGCGATTTCGCACAATATTTGCCTGACAGTTTCAGCGAACCGTGGCAGGCCTTTTGCAGGGTGATCTTCCGAGTCGCGAAACCAATGGCCAATTTCAATGCCGTCCAAAGTAAATGCAGCCACTTTTATTCGTGTTCCCCCAATATCTACGCCGACTAACTTTGCGTTCATAATTGAACTCAACGCTGCACGCGGGCGCTGCCGCCGCCCATGACCTTCTCGACTTCCTTGTGCGTGGCCATGCTGGTGTCGCCGGGCGTGGTCGAGGCGAGGGCGCCGTGCGCCGCGCCGTAATCCACGGCCTTCTGCGGGTCGTTGAATTCGAGAAAGCCAAACTGCACGCCGCTGGCAAAACTGTCGCCGCCGCCGACGCGGTCCAATATTTCCAGCTCAGGATATTTCCGGCTCTCGTAAAATTTTCCGCCGTGCCAGAGAATCGCGCTCCAGTCGTTTTTCGTCGCGGTGATGACGCGGCGCAGCGTGGTCGCGGCCACCTTAAAATTCGGATACGTCTTCACTGCGGTTTCAATCATCGCCTTGAACGCGTCGGTTTCGATTTTGTTCAAGTTGTGGTCCACGCCCTCCACCTCAAAACCGAGGCACGCGGTGAAATCCTCCTCGTTGCCAATCATTACGTCCACATACTTCGCGATTTCCTTGTTCACCTCCTGGGCTTTTTTCAGGCTGCCGATGGATTTCCAAAGCGACGGCCGGTAGTTCAAATCGTAGCTAACGATGACGCCGTGTTTCTTCGCCGCCTTCACCGCCTCAATCGCCAACGCCGCCGTGCTTTCGGAAAGCGCCGCGAATATGCCGCCGGTGTGGAACCAGCGCGCGCCGACTTTTCCGAATATGTAATCCCAGTCAAAATCGCCCGGTTTAAGCTGCGACACGGCCGAATGCCCGCGATCCATCACCGCCACCGCGCCGCGGATGCCAAAGCCGCGCTCGATGAAATAAATTCCGTTGCGCACGCTGCGGCCCATGCCGTCGTCGTCGCGCCACTTGAGAAAGTCCGTGTCCACGCCGCCCTGCATGATAAAATCCTCGACGAGATGGCCGACCTCGTTGTCCACAAATGCGGTGCAGACAGCGGTTTTGTAGCCAAAACATTTGCGCAGGCCACGCGAGGTGTTGTATTCGCCACCGCCTTCCCACACAGCGAAATGCCGCGTGGTGCGGATGCGCCCCTCGCCGGGGTCGAAGCGCAGCATGACTTCGCCGAGGGAAATCTGGTCGTAGCGACAGGAGTTGGTCGGTCTGATTAATAAACAGCTCATAAGAAAACAACTGGGGGCATGGATTCGATGTGTTGGACAGGTTCAAATCTTTGATGTGAACTTAGAGATGCGACAGGAACTCAAAGGTTTTGTCCTGAAATCCGGGCAACCGTTCATGGGCGTAGTCCGGATAAATCACGGCTTCTTTTGCTGATTTTATCTTGTTAAACACGGCGAATTGCGTGGAGGGAGGACAGATTGCGTCCATCAAAGTGATGGCCATCAGCACCTGGCCTTTAATTCTCGGAGCCAAATGCTGGATGTCAATATAACCAAGTTTGGTGAAAATCTCTTTCTCGCGCTCATGGAGGGGATCGTATCGCCGAAAATATGTCCTTAATTCTTCGTAGGCGTTCACGGTCAAATCCATTTCCCAAACCCGCTGGTAGTCCGACAGAAAAGGATGAATTGGCGCGAGCCGCTTGATTTCTGGCACCAACGCCGCGCAAGCGAGGCACAATGCGCCACCCTGCGATCCGCCCGCCGCTCCTAGCCGGTTCGGATCTACTTCCGGGAAGCCGGCCACAATCTTTGCAAGCTGTGCCGTATCCAAGAAAATCTGGCGAAACATGAGTCTTTCCGGGCCATCATCGAGGCCGCGAACTATCTGGCCCTTGAAGGTGCTGCCGTGAGTCCCGCCCAAATCATCGCTGAGGCCGCCCTGTCCGCGACAATCCAGCGCCGCCACGGAAAAACCAAGGCCGACGTAACTCAAATAATCCGACCAATCCTCCGAAGCCCCAGCATACCCATGAAACCGCAGCACAGCCGGATGGGGCGCGATCGAATTTTTTGGGCGCAAATATTTGGCGTGAATCCGGCTCCCACCGACGCCGGTAAAGAACAGGTCAAAACATTCGGCAAATGGTGCTGTAAAGGTTGACGGGCGCAGTTCGACTTGTGAGTCCACTTGCCGCATCTCGGCCAGCGCCTTGTCCCAGAAGTTATCGAAATCCGCCGGCTTGGGATTGATGCCCTGATATTTTCGAAGCTCCGGCAATGGTTTATCTATGAGTGGCATTGTATTAATTTGCTTTCAAGAATCTTTAACAATGTGGGAAAAGCGGTTAATTTTGCGTAGCCGTGAGTGCCGAACGGGTCAGTTGGGTGATGGCTTTCCAGTCGCGGGCGGCAATCAGTTTTTTGTCCACAAACCACGAGCCGCCGATGGCGGCGACACTTTTCAGCCCCAGATAATTTTTCATGTTGGACGGATTGATGCCGCCGGTGGGAATAAATCGGACGCCCGTGTGGCCATAAGGACCTTCCAATGCCTTTAACATATCAGCCCCGCCAGCTTGTTCGGCTGGGAAAAACTTTTGCAGATTGCACCCCAGTTTCAGTCCCAACTCGACCTCCGACGGAGTCGCCACGCCGGGCGCAAAGTCCAGCCCTACATTTTGCGCGGCTTCAACGACATGGGGATTCAAGCCCGGTGCCACGCCGAATTTTGCCCCGGCGTCCTTGGCTTGGCGCACTTGGTCAGGGGTCAGAAGCGTTCCCGCCCCAACCAGCATTTGGGAACGTTTGGCGGCGAGAGTGCTGATGGCTTCGGCGGCGGCGGTCGTGCGGAAGGTGATTTCAATCACTCGCAACCCGGCCTCCAACAATGCGTCCGCCAAATCCACGGCTGAGGCTGCGTCCTCAATGATCACCACGGGGACGATCCGTCCCGTCTGGATTATTCCAATGATTTGGTCAGTCATAATTTTATCTTGCCAGCCAGCCGCCGTCCACGTTCATGATGGTGCCGTTCATGTAATCGGCTTCCTTCGAGGCGAGGAACAGAATCGGCTCGGCGATGTCCTCCGGCTGCGCCCAGCGGTTTTCCGGGATGCGCGCCAGAATGGACTCGCTGCGCTTCTCGTCCTCGCGGAGCGGGCGGGTGTTCTCGGTGGCGACGTAGCCAGGGGCAATGGCGTTGAAGTTGCAGCGCTCCTTGGCCAGCTCGTTGGCGAACGCCTTGGTGATGCCGGCAATGCCGCTCTTGGCCGCCGTGTAGCCGGGCACAAAAATGCCGCCCTGGAAGGAAAGCATCGAGGCGATGTTGATGACCTTGAGCCGCGAGTCGGCTGGGGATTTCTCGCGGCCGCCGGTGACCCACCACTTGGACACGGCCTGCGTCAGGAAGAACGGCGCGGACAAATTGATTTGCAGCAGCGCGTTCCAGTCGGCCTCGGGATGTTCCACGATGGGCGCGCGGCGGATGATGCCGGCGTTGTTGACGAGAATGTCCACGCGGCCGGTGTCGGCGATGATTTTGGCGATGAGGTCGGCGGCGGCCTTCTGGTTCAGCTTGCCGAAATCCTCGGTGTAGCAGTTGAACTTTGCGCCGAGCGCCTTGGCCTTGTTGCCGGTCTCGGTCTGGTCGCCGATGTCCACGCTGACGCAATGCGCGCCTTCGCGGGCAAAGGCAAGAAGGATGGCCTGGCCGATGCCCCGGCTCGCGCCGGTGACGATGGCCACTTTGTTAGAGAATTTTTTTGTGCTCATAAAATTATTTCAAATCCTGCGGTTTCACCTGGTCCATGTCGTCGAATACCTGGTTTTCGCCGGCCATGCCCCAGATAAACCTGTAGTTACCCGTGCCCACGCCGAAGTGCATGGACCAGTTGGGCGACAGCGCCACATCCTCGTTGTGCAGGAACAAATGCCGCGTCTCCTCTGGCTCGCCGTAAAAGTGCGAGAGAATCTTGTCGCCGAGGTCGAAGTAAAAATAAATCTCCGTGCGCCGCCAGTGCGTGTGCGACGGAAAGGAATTCCAAACGTTGCCCGGCTCCAGCGCGGTCAGGCCCATCACGAGCTGGCAGCTCTGGATGCCGCCCTGGTGGATGAATTTGTAAATCGTGCGCTTGTTGCTCGTCTCCTGCGACCCGAGATTCACCGGCGCGGCCTCGGACGATTTCATCATGCGCGCCGGATACGCGGCGTGCGCGGGGCACGACAGCAAATAAAACTTCGCGGAGTTCTTCGGGTCGTCGCTCGTGAAGGAAACCGCTTTCGTTCCCACCGGCAAATAAACGCAGTCCAGCTTTTCCAGCGAAAAGGTTTGGCCGTCGGCAACCACTTTGCCCGCGCCGCCGATGTTGATGGCGCCGAGTTCACGGCGTTCGAGGAAAAACGCACGGCCGGTTTCCTTGTGGTTCGGCAGTTCAACCGGTTTGTCTGTTGGCATCACGCCGCCTACGAACAGTCGGTCAAGGTCGGTGAAGTGGGCGACGAGTTCGCCGGCTTGAAACAAACCGGAAATCTGAAACGTGTCGCGCTGCGCCTGCGTGGACATGCCGATCAAGTCCTGCGGGCGCGGCGTGCGTCGAATGGTGTGATGAATCATTTTTTTGAATTTTAGTAAAAGCTGAATTTTTGATCGCTGGCGAAGCTCATTGCCAAATCAGTTGCCTAATCCCCGTGTCCATTTGCACGGTCACTAGCTTGCTGATTTCGTCGTATTGAAAGTTCAGTTGTTCGCGAAGGTAATGACCTTGGTGCGGGTCATTCGCCCAAGGTGTGGTTTTCCGGTCAAATGTGGAGTCGTCCAAATCCGGGGATCGGATGTCGGATCGCAAGGCAATGATGCGGGCTGGTTTTTGGCTGACGCGGAACGACACGGCCACTGAAATTGGCAACGGCTGTTCCAGTCCGGGAGTCAATTTGGGATTGAACATGACGAGCTGACGGTCTGACGGGCTTGGCGGAAAGCTGAAGCTGGCCCGGTGGTCCGGCAGACTGACCGCTGCGGTCACTGCGCTGTCAAAAAACGGTTCCCACGGCTGACTCAAAAGTGCCACCTTGATCAGTTCTTCGTTGCCCAGTTTGAGTTTGTGTCCGTGTTGCAAGGCGTAACTCGCCAATTCGTTGTGATCAAGTCGCGCCACGCCGAAATCGCCGGTCACGAGCAGACCCGAACCGTCGTTGTTGCCGGTAGCTACGAGCAAGGTGGAATCCGCTCCGGTCAATTTGATTCCTTCGCTTCCCAGCGCGGAGGTTTTGAACGGCGCATTGGTGGCGTTGTAGGGCACCAATACGTTCAGAAATGTCGTCTGTTTGGCCTTGGACTGTTCAACCAGCAGCGTGTATTGGCCCCATCGGTCTTCAACCGCGTAGGGATGGTTGGTCATGGCACTGGCAACCGGTTTGGCACAAAGAGAAACGTAATAAGGCGGCACGTTGGAATCGCCACCGTTAACGATTTGAAAATTGACTTTTTTCGGCAAAATCGGAACCACCTCCATGCGTGCCGTGTCGTCGCCAAAAGTCAGTGGGCTTCCTTCGGTCAACAATTTGCCAATCGGATTGAGATACCATTCGTAAGGCTGTTCCTGATCGCTTTCCATGCGGTCATGCACCACGGCCACGCCGGAATCGCGAAACCAAACCACGGTGCGCTGCTGGGTCACTCGCTCGTAGGTTTGCAACTTTGCGGAAATGATGCCCATTTGGCCGACATCGCCAACGGCGACCAAGTGCGTGTCGGCGCGGCCGATATTGTTTTGCGAAACCTCATACAGAAATTCCTGTCCGTGAGCCCGGACATGTTCGGCGTAACGGCCATCCAGGCGATTGTAGCCCCAGGGATTTCCAAGACCCACGGTGTTATGCGCGACGGTTGCCTTGCAATAGCCTCCGTATGTCAGGTAATCCTGATATCGGCCAAGCCGGCCCGGATCCACCAACATGGGAATGCCGTGATAGTGCAGTTCCATTTCCAGCGCGTCCGCGTGGGCGTGACCGGAGATGATCAGGCGCTGTTCATTTTCCCGACGCCCGATGTAAGTGGTGCCATACTTCAACATGAAAAAATTGTCCAGCGAACCCCAGCCCGATCGAAAAAAGGCATAGCCGGAAAATGGAAAGTTATTGAACAAAGTGGTCGGCGCTTCCGCTGGCGCAGCCATTTCATAATAAAACAGGTCATACGGTTCGGTGGGAATCCAGTCATTTCTGGCGCGTTGCGCGATTGTGCGTCCGGCCCACACAAACTCCGGTTCATGCAGCTCGACACCGGCTTGCATCAGGTATTCGGCACCAAGCGAATCGCGGTCGGAATCCCCCACGGCGACATTACGTCCGTCCGGTGCGGTCAAGGCCATCCGCCAGGCGAGCGTGCGGCGCACGGCATCGGTGATTGCCGGATCGGAAAAATAATCCCGCACGCCTAGATTGCGGCTGGCGATCATGAATTGAAAAATCGGCCGGAACGAGCAAGCCCAATAATGCGCCGAGCCTTCGCCGTATCCACCGTCCACGCCAAACTCGGTGAAGAGTAGTTCGGGCAACTGCGATTGCGATTGCCGGAGCCAGTCGGCAGACTCCGGCAAATCCGGCCAATACATCCCGATGATGCTCATCATCGAGGAGGCAAAGACGTGAAAGTTGAGGCAATAAACGCTGCGATAATATTCCGTGTAGCCTTGGGAAAAATTGTTATCCAATGTCCAGCCTTCGAGGAAATGCGCGCACTGGCGCATTTCATCCCGCACTGCCCGACGATCTTCGTCCGTCAGCAACCCGGCTCCAGCGGCAAGGTCGTAAGCCTCCATAAATTGCATGGCACTTTCGCCTTCGTGAATCCCGTCATCGCGCCAATAATGATGGATTTGGCGGGCGCCGATGCGGGCGAGTAACTGCTCGCGGAGCACTTGTCCCAACTCCGGCGTCGGATGCAGGGTAAAGGCGGTGGCCAAAGTTTTGAACTCCGGAATCGGGTTGTCACGGCGGCCAATGGCTATGAGTTCAGCGGTGGTTCTCGGCTGTGGCATGACAGGATATGCCTTTTGCCAACGCGTTACACTTTTGCTGGCCTTGGTTTCCAAGT
>Ga0364900_10426_pt1 | contig 12602 bp, 11 predicted proteins | sample ExccelJu500002D3_FD_206974 | JGI IMG/M metagenome (GOLD analysis project Ga0364900, IMG submission 206974) | Enriched cells from Trout Bog Lake Hypolimnion, Wisconsin, USA - BchlTB.July09.5000.02.D3 | ecosystem: Environmental > Aquatic > Freshwater > Lake > Hypolimnion/Profundal zone | place: USA...
TATTTATTGGCCTCATTAGGCTGATATTAAGGTTTGGTAAACGGTGTTAGCGGTCTTGCTTTGAGGTTTAGGGGGGGGGCGGACCCCAAAATTGGTTATAATTTCGAGAATAAAGATAAATTTATTGCAGTGCACCAAATTATTTCGTTAAGGGGGCTAAAAAGCCCTTTTTTCTTGTAAAATCAACATTTTAATGGCTTAAAGGTTGTAATGAAGGCTGTCATATTAGCTGGGGGTCTAGGCACCCGAATTGCAGAAGAAACCTCTTCTCGCCCAAAACCCATGGTGGAGGTTGGTGGTAAGCCCATTTTGTGGCACATCATGAAGATGTATTCAGCCCATGGTGTCAATGAATTTGTGATCTGCTGTGGTTATAAGGGGTACATGATCAAGGAGTATTTTGCGAACTACTTCTTGCATATGTCGGACGTAACCTTTGATATGGCAAACAACAATGCCATGCAAATTCATCAGCAATACGCTGAACCCTGGAAAATAACTCTGATTGATACTGGGGAAAATACCTTAACCGGTGGTCGTCTCAAACGCGTACGCCAATACTTGGGCGATGAGGATTTTTGTTTTACCTACGGCGATGGTGTGGGTGATGTAGATCTCACTAAGTTGATTGCTTTCCATAAAGCGCACGGAAAACAGGCGACGGTGACTGCAGTGCAGCCTCCAGGTCGTTTTGGCGCGCTCGATATGGATGGCACCTCAGTCAAGAGTTTTGTAGAAAAACCCCATGGCGATGGCATGTATATCAATGGTGGTTTCTTTGTGCTCTCTCCTAAGGTGATTAATCTCATTGAGGATGACAGCACGATTTGGGAGCGTAAACCATTGGAGGTTTTAGCTAAAGCTGGTCAGCTCCAGGCTTTTACCCATAATGGTTTTTGGCAGCCAATGGATACGCTGCGCGACAAGCAGCATCTTGAAGAATTATGGGCGAGTGGTAAGGCGCCTTGGAAGGTTTGGGCTTAATCGTGTCTTCTGCTTCCATTCCCGAGGTCGCGCAACGAGCATCAGTTGATCCATCTTTTTGGAATGGCAAGCGGGTATTTTTAACTGGGCATACTGGTTTTAAGGGTAGCTGGTTATCGCTGTGGCTCGCTTCCATGGGTGCCAAAGTTACAGGTTATGCATTAGCGCCTAATACAACCCCCAATTTTTTTGAAGTAGCCAAGGTCGATGGTGATCTTGAGAAATCGCATATTGCTGATATTCGTGATTTAGATAAACTGCAAAAGGCAATGGCCGATGCTAAGCCAGAAATTGTCATTCACATGGCTGCGCAACCTCTGGTGCGTTATTCCTATGCCAACCCAGTAGAAACCTATGCGACTAATGTCATGGGCACGGTACATGTACTCGAATCCATTCGTGCTTTAGGCAGTGTGCGTGCGACGGTAATTGTCACAACCGACAAGTGTTATGAGAATAAAGAGTGGGCTTGGGGCTATCGCGAGAATGAGCCTATGGGTGGTCACGATCCCTATAGCAATAGTAAAGGTTGTGCTGAATTAGTCACTAGCGCCTATCGCCAGTCCTACTTTTCTCCTGAGAAATATTCCCAGCATCAAGTGGCCATTGCATCAGCACGTGCTGGTAATGTGATTGGTGGTGGCGATTGGTCGGAAGATCGTTTGATTCCGGATGCCATCAAAGCCTTTGAGGCGCAACAAGCGTTGATGATTCGCAATCCTTTAGCAACGCGTCCTTGGCAACATGTCTTAGAGCCTTTATCTGGTTACCTAGTATTGGCTCAGGCGCTTTATCAAGAAGGCGCTAAGTTTGCTGGTGGCTGGAACTTTGGGCCACGTGATGACGATGCGAGACCAGTGCAAGAGGTGATCAATTTACTGATTAAAAATTGGGGATCGGTTGTTAGTTGGATCCAAGATCAAAGTGAGCAGCCTCACGAGGCGCATTCGTTAAAACTGGATTGCTCTAAGGCGCGCCAATATCTCGGTTGGACCCCTCGTTGGAGCCTAGAGCAAGCAATCGAAAGTATTACACAGTGGCAGCAAGCACATCAACAGCAGGGCAATATGCGTGAGATGAGCTTGAGGCAAATTGCCAGTTATCAAAATTTTAAATAACTTCTTCTAAATAAAAACAATGACCGAAACCTCCATCTCAGTTGATCAATTCGCTAAAGACAAAATTCGTAAACAAATTTTGGAATTGGTAAAAGAGTATTCCGCGTTGGAGTTTGCTCCCAAGAAATTTATCCCAGGCCAAACAGCCGTACCCCCATCGGGTAAGTTGATCGACTCAAGAGAATTAGAAAATATGGTCGAGGCATCTTTGGATGGCTGGCTTACCACTGGACGTTTTAATGACCTATTTGAAAAGAAGCTCGCTGAATTTATTGGGGTGAAACATCTCATTACCGTGAATTCAGGTTCATCAGCAAACTTGGTGGCCTTCTCAACTCTAACTTCTTCTAAGTTGGGTGATCGCGCCATTAAAAAGGGCGACGAAGTGATTGGAGTTGCTGCAGGATTCCCAACGACGGTCAATCCGATTGTGCAGTTTGGCGCAGTGCCTGTTTTTGTTGATGTGGATCCGCTTACTCACAACATTGATGTATCCAAAATTGAAGCGGCGATTAGTCCAAAAACAAAAGCTATTATGTTGGCTCACTCCTTAGGTAATCCCTTTAATTTGGATGTAGTCACCGCTATTTGTAGGAAACATAATCTTTGGTTGGTAGAAGATTGCTGTGATGCCTTAGGCACGACTTACAAAGGACAAATGGTCGGCACCTTTGGTGATATTGGGACGCTGAGTTTTTATCCAGCACATCACATCACCATGGGTGAAGGTGGCGCAGTATTTACCAATAACTACGAGTTAAAGCAAATCGCAGAAAGTTTTAGGGACTGGGGCCGCGATTGTTACTGCGCCCCTGGTAAAGACAATACCTGCGGCAAGCGTTTTGCTTGGAAGTTGGGCGATCTGCCGTTTGGCTACGATCACAAATACACCTATAGCCATTTAGGTTACAACCTCAAAATTACGGATATGCAGGCAGCCTGCGCTTTAGCTCAGTTAGAAAAAGCGCCTGCGTTTATTCAGGCGCGTAAAGATAACTTTAAGTTTCTAAAAGAACGCCTACAAACTTGTGAAGAATTTTTACAGTTGCCTGTTGCAACCGAAGGATCGGATCCTTCTTGGTTCGGTTTCCCGATTACCTTAAAAGAGGGTTGCCCAGTTTCGCGCGTGGATCTGACAACCTACCTTGATCAAAACAAGGTGGGAACCAGATTGCTATTTGCTGGCAACTTAATTCGCCAGCCATACATGAAAGATGCCCAGTACCGCATTAGTGGTGAACTGAAGAATACTGATAATGTGATGAACAACACATTTTGGATTGGTGTTCAGCCTGCTTTAACTAAAGAGATGTTGGAATATACGGCAACTCAAATTGAAACATTCTTGGGCGTTAATTTTTAATGACTCAATGCCGTAAAAAATTACTTTTATTTGGTGGCTCTGGTCAGATTGGTCGAGAAGTTGCTGCTAAATTTAGTGATAAAGATTGGGATGTCTGTACGGTGGCACGCGCCCCGAATGTCCAGGTTCCTGCGGCAGTCACTTGGGATGTATTGGTGAGTAAAAATATTCCCGACAGCCTGAAGGTGGAATCACCATTTGATGCTGTTTGCTGGGCTCAGGGCGCTAATTTAAATGACAGTATTTATTCTTTTGATAAAACTAATCACCAAGCGCTTTATGAGGCAAATGTCCTCTTTGTTCTCGAGTCATTAAGTCAGTTACTAAAAGCTGGATTATTGGCAAAGTCGGCAAAACTATGCATTGTCAGTTCAATATGGCAAGAAATTTCTAGACAAAATAAGTTGAGCTATGCAATCTCTAAGTCCGCGTTGAAGGGCTTAGTTTTATCTTTGGCGAATGACTTGGCTGAGGATGGCTACTTAGTTAATGCAGTCTTACCGGGCGCGTTGGATACGATAATGACTCGGAGTAACTTATCTGAAGGGCAAATTCAACTAATTGAGCGATCTACAAAATTTAATAGATTGGCTACCCTAGGAGATGTTGCATCCACCATTTATTTTCTTTGCTCGGAAGAAAATAGCGGACTTACCGGACAGTTTTTAAAAGTTGATTTAGGATTTTCTGATGTCCGTAATATTTAAAGTCGAAGCGAGTTCGGGCCCTTATCAGGTTCAAATAGGAGCTGGACTTCAAAAAAAATCAACAAAAGAGAGCTCCTTCTCAATTGTTGATGAGCTTGTTGCCAAGCTATGGTCAAAATCAGTCCCCCAAGATGGATTTTTCGTTCAAGCGACTGAGCAAAATAAAACGTTGGAAACTAGCGCGCAAATCATAGAAGCAATGCGGTCTAAAGGTATTCAAAGAGGGTCTCATTTAGAAGCCTTTGGCGGGGGGATTATTCAGGATTTAGCCACTATTAGCGCTTCGCTTTACATGAGGGGTATTGACTGGACTTACTACCCCACAACCTTACTTGGAATGGTCGACTCGTGCATAGGGGGTAAATCCTCTATTAATGTAGGGCGTTATAAAAATATTGCAGGTAATTTTTATCCGCCCAAAGAAATCATTATTGACGTTGAATTTTGTAAAACACTGACTCCTTCTGAGCAGGTAGCAGGCTTATGTGAAGCAATAAAAATTTGCTATGCTGCCAAAACTGACAGCTTTGATCAATATATTAAAAACTTTTCAGATATTTCATTGCCGCTTTCGAGTGAGCAATTGTTAGGGCTGGTTGAATTAAGTTTATTAACAAAAAAAACCTTTATCGAGGAAGATGAGTTTGATCATGGACCTCGCTTATTGCTTAATTTTGGACATACGTTTGGGCATGCTATCGAAGCAGCCACGAATTTTTCAATTACTCATGGCGTAGCAGTTGGAATGGGAATGCTGGCCGAGATTCGGATGGGCATGCTTTTAAATAAGAACAATGAATTGCCTGAGCGTGCCAAACACTTGGATTCATATATTCGAGGATTGTTACAGAATATTCCTGATATGGTAAATACCATTCAAAATCTTGATGTTGCTTTAGCGCTTGAGGCATTTAAGTCAGACAAAAAACATACCAATCAATCTTATGTAATTGTTGCGTTGGATCAACAGGGGTATTTAGAGCGAACATCCATTCCAGTGACGGATGACTTAAACAGAGTAATCCTGGGAATTTTTGAATGGGTAAAGAAGGATTTTTTACTATGAAGTACAGCGATCTAATGGCCGATTGGCTTGTAGACTTGGGTTATACCCATTGTTTTTCTGTTGGCGGCGGAAACATCATGCATTTGACGGAAAGCTTGAGTCGAAAAATGAAGATGGTTGCCGTAGTTAATGAGGTTGCCGCGGGAATTGCTGCTGAGTATTTCAACGAAACCTCTGAAAATGGCAAGGCCTTTGCCTTGGTAACCGCTGGCCCTGGATTGACAAACATAGTTACTGCAATGGCAGGTGCATATTTAGAGAGTAGGGAGCTTTTAGTAATCGGCGGCCAGGCTAAAACTACTGACTTAGCGAGAGGGCTTTTGCGCCAGCGCGGAATACAGGAGATCGATGGTGTTTCTATAGTTAAGCCCATTACGGTTTGCTCCAAGTTGATTGATGATGTATTAACTGCTGATGATTTTGCGGATCTCGTGATGGTTGGCCGAATTGGCAGAAAAGGACCGGTTTTTCTGGAAATTCCCCTAGATATTCAGGCAAGACAGGTTGAGCCAACAGGCATCAGTCGCGAACTTCTTGATGTCGCCTCAAGTGCGACACCGCGAGTTCCTCATCTATTGATTGAGCAACTGGTTGCCAAGTTTAATGAAGCTAATCGCCCCGTGATTTTATTGGGTGGTGGTGTTTCGCGTGAGGTGGCTAGAGATTTGAAGTCTAAGTTAGCTTCGTTGGGTTGCCCCATCATGACAACATGGAACGGCGCTGATCGAATAGCTGCAGATGCATTTAATTACCTAGGTCGACCCAACACGTGGGGACAGCGTTCTTCGAATATGGTTCTGCAGCAAGCTGATTTTGCATTGATCATTGGCTCTCGATTGGGCTTGCAGCAAACGGGATTTAATTGGCAGCAATTTGTACCCAAAGGATTTGTGGCACAGATAGATCTTGATAAGGCCGAGCTGGAAAAGGGTCACCCCAGGGTTGATATGCCAATACTGGGGGATGCAAACCAGTTTTTAATAGAATTTTTGAATGAAAAGCTTAGTCCAAAATTGGATTGGTTGAATTATGCAAAAGAGATCCGCAAGGCTATCCCTTTGTCAGAAGCGATTAACAAACCTAGGGAAGAATACCTCTCTCCGTTTGATCTAGTTAAAAACCTATCAAAGCTATGTAAGGCTACAGATGTAATTGTTCCATGCAGCAGTGGGAGTGCCTTTACCTCAATGATGCAGGTATTTGAGCAAAAATCAGGTCAAACTATTGTTACCAATAAAGGGCTCGCTTCAATGGGTTACGGCTTATCCGGTGCAATAGGGGCGGCATTTGCCAGCCCTAGTAAGCGGGTGGTGTTGGTAGAAGGGGACGGAGGTTTTTCTCAGAACCTTCAGGAAATTGGAACTGTGGCAATCAATCATCTAAATATAAAGATGTTTATTTTGGATGATTCAGGGTATGCCTCGATTCGAATGACTCAAAAAAATTATTTTGGTGGTCGTTATGTTGGTTGCGACCGGGAAACAGGCCTTGGTTTGCCAATTTGGGATAAATTGTTTCAGGCATGGGGGGTGCAAGTGATGGGGATTCAGACCGGCTATGAATCGACCCCTGAGTTTTTAGATGCATTTGCGAGCGGTGATCCATATGCTTTTATTGTTTCCGTTGATCCTGAGCAAACTTATTTTCCAAAAATATCAAGCAGGGTTACTGAAAGTGGAGCGATGGAGTCGCACCCATTGCATCTAATGACGCCTGAGTTGACGGCTGAAGAAACGGCGCTGCACCTGAAATACCTTGTTTAAATTTCACACTAAAAATACTAATTAGTTTTTTGCAAATGGGAATTAAAGATGAATAACGAAATATTTGAAGATTTATTTGTGCTTGAAATGGCAAGCAATCATCAGGGAAGCGTAGATCGTGGTTTGGCTATTATCGATAGGTTCTCAAAAGTAGTGCGTTTTAATAATATGCGCGCTGCCATTAAATTGCAGTTCAGAGATATTGAGAGTTTTATTCACAAGGATTTTGTGGATCGCGAGGATATTCGCTATGTGAAGAGGCTTGCTGATACCAAGATGTCTAAAGAGGGCTTTGCAAAGCTGGTAGATGCAATTCGCCAAAGCGGCTGTATTCCGATGTCTACACCTTTTGATGAAAAATCAGTGGATTGGTGTGTGGAATTTGATATGCCAATTATTAAAGTTGCTAGTGCAGATAATAATGATTGGACTTTGCTTGAAAAAATTGCCCATACACGTCGTCCAGTAATTATCTCAACGGGCGGTATGACGCAAAAAGACTTGGATGATGTTGTCATATTTTTTAAGCACCGCTCAATCCCGCTGGCTTTAAACCATTGCATTGCAGCCTATCCTCATGAGGATAATGAATGTGAATTAAATCAAATTGATTACCTAAAGCACCGCTATCCAGAAATTGTTGTGGGTTACTCGTGTCATGAATATCACGATTGGACCGCATCTATGTACATTGCTTATGGCAAGGGTGCTCGGACATTCGAGCGGCACATTGATATTAACGATGATGGCTTTAAGGTTGCAACCTATTCCTCCTTGCCAGAACAGATTGATACATGGTTTAAGGCATGGCATAAAGCTGCGGAGATGTGCGGCACTTCTTCAAGTCAGAGACGTAATTTCATCGATCGAGAGATCGCATACTTAGATTCTTATGTTCGCGGCGTCTATGCCAAGAGAGATCTAGTTGCTGGACAAACTCTGACAGAGGATGATTACTATATGGCTATTCCTTTGCAAAAAAGCCAGGTATCCAGCCGTGAGCTCATGCTGGGAAAATTTGGGCACAAGCTATTGAGTTCCTGCAATAAAGATCAGCCAATAACGATTGATATTTTGGACACACCTTATTCTGGAAATGAAGAGCTGCTTAAGTCTTTCAGAAATAGGGGCCTATAAAAAAGTATAAATTTATGGCATCTTTATTAGTTATCGGAGGTTCAGGCTTTTTTGGTAAATCCATCTTGGATGGGTATAAGCGTGGTTTGCTAGATTCTTGGAGTATCGACTCAATTAGTGTTTTAGCTCGGAATGCTACTAGTCTAAGCACGCAGTTTCCAGAGCTTATTGATGATTCGATAAGACTGATTAACGGCGACATTGCAACATGCCATGAGCTCCCTTTTGCTGATTATGTAATTCATGCTGCTGCCTCTACTGATGCGTCAAACTATCTTGCTCGTCCAGATGTAGAAAAAAAGAACATTCAGGCAGGAACATACAACTACTGTGATTTGGCTAAAAAATTTCATAGCGGTAGTCGTATTGTCTATTGCAGTTCAGGCGCAGTTTACGGTCAGCAGCCAGCTAGCATGGAATATTTATTGGAAGAGTTTAATGGTGGCAGTGTGGACGAAATGTCACCAGTCAAAAGAGATTACGCCGCAGCAAAACGTGATGCTGAACAAGCAATTCGCACCCTGGGCTCACATGGGCGCGCTGTAAGCATAGCTCGTTGTTTTGCTTTTGTTGGCAAATACTTGCCAAGAGACCAACACTTTGCAATAGGAAATTTTATTCAAGATGGGTTGATGGGTAGACCCATAAATGTTAAAGCTACCTTTCCGGTTTATAGAAGCTATATGCATTCAGATGATCTAGTTCATTGGCTTATGACGATTTGCCACTCCGCCAACACTCTGTGCCCCATATATAACGTTGGCTCAGACTACGCACTAACCATCGAAGATCTTGCTGAATTAGTTGCACAAAGATTTGCTGTTGATGTTCATAAATCAGGGTTAAGTCAAAAAGGTATAGATCGATATATTCCATCTATTGCTAAAGCAAGAAAAGAGCTTGGCCTTAAGCTTTCAATTGATTTGGAAGCTGCAATAGATAGAACCATTGAGGCTATTCGCATGAAAAATTTACATGCTTAATCAGGCAAATGTTCGCTACTTATTGGTTGGGAGCGTTAATACCTTAGCAGGTTACCTTATTGGGGTCGGCTTGTATAAGGCAATGGATAGTAATTTGGATATTATTTGGATCGGTGTAATTTCCAACATTCTTTCAATTACAGTTTCTTTTTTAACCTATAAGACTTTGGTATTTAGAACTAAAGGTATGTGGTTATTAGAGTACATGAAGTCCTACATAGTCTACGGTGGTATTGCGCTAATTGGAATATTTTTTTTATGGTTTTTTGTGGAGAAAATGAAGATATCTATTTGGATTGCTCAGGGTCTAGTTATAGGAGTTACTGTTATATTTTCTTACATTGGGCATTCCCAGTTCACATTTCATCGCAGAGAGACTTTGGAGTAGAGAGCATATGGAACGGAAGACGCTAATTAGTATCACATCCCCCTGCTTTAATGAGGAGGGGAATATTGAAGAGCTTTACAGACGTGTTGTGAAAGCGATGGAAGCTCTGCCGAAATATGATTTTGAATATGTGTTTATAGATAATGCGTCAACGGATCGTACTGTAGATATTTTGAGGGGTATAGCAAGTAAAGATAGTAGGGTTAAAGTTATTCTGAATACTAGAAATTTTGGGCATATTCGTTCTCCATACTGGGGGATTATTAATACAAAAGGCGATGCAACAATTTATCTTGCCTCTGATCTTCAGGACCCTCCAGAGTTAATATTAAATTTTATAGAGGAGTGGAGAGCCGGCTATAAGATTGTATTGGCAACAAAACCAGTATCACAAACTGGGAGATTTATCCATTTTATGCGAAAAATATATTATAAATTTCTTAATTTAATTTCAGAGGTTAATATAGTCAAAGATGCTACTGGGTTTGGGCTGTATGACAAGAAGGTGTTGGATCAAATTCGAATAATTAATGACCCTTATCCATTTTTGAGAGGCTTAATTTGTAATCTAGGTTATGAAATAAAAATTATTCCATTCAATCAACCAAGAAGACTAAAGGGCATTTCTAAAAATAATTTTTATAGTTTATTTGATATTGGGATGCTTGGTCTGATAAGTGATACAAAATTACCGCTAAGGATAAGTTCATTTATAGGATTCATAATATCAATAACTTGTTTGATCATCGGATTTATTTATTTGATATTTAAATTAGTATATTGGGAATCTTTTAGCGCTGGCATTGCCCCTTTAATAGTTTCAATTTTTTTCCTTTTTGGGTTACTATTTGGAATATTGGGAATAGTGGGGGAATATATATTGGTTATATATACTCATGTCAATAATAGGCCGATAATAGTAGAAAAGGAGAGGATAAATTTTTAAAATTATTAAATTATCTGCTATATCAATAGCTATATTGATAATTGTTTATAAAATCGTTAGTTTAAATAATTTTATTGATAATCCGATAGTTTCGCAATCTTATTATTCTCAAGATATATATGATGTGATGGTAAATATTGGAAAAGCATCTAGAGGCGCGGATTTGCTTGTTGCTGATGATAGGGGGTGGCCATTCCTTTCAAGTTATTTACAGTATCCTCAGTTAGATTTTTTTAATTATAAAATTATCTCAGCTGAGAGATATATTTTTGGATATATAAATGTATTTTATGCATTAAATATATTTATATTTACTACATTTATAATGTCCGGAATAAGTGCATTTCTGGTGCTTTCATATGCATTCCCAAGCATAGATTCAGGCATGAAAATGATACTGGCATTAGTATTCGAGTTTGCTCCATATCATTTTTATAGGTTGGAATGGGGGCATATACATTTAGCTAATTATTGGGCAGTTCCAATTATTGTCTATTTATCATTCTTATTGAGTGAAAACAAAATAGAAGAATCTAAAATAGGCAAAATATTATTATTATCTGGAACGGCTGCATTGACAATTGGATTATCTGGAATTTATTACTTAACTATTGGAACAATTATTATTTTAGTATCCGTACTAATAAATAATAATTGGAGCAAGAAAATATTTATAGCAGTTGCCGTCTATAGCTCAATACTGCTAACTGTATTGGTAATTCAGGCAATGCCGTATATAAAAAATATATTTTTAGGGGATGGGATTGGGTTAAAAATTATAGCAGCAAGATCTTTAGAACAAACCTTTCAATTTGGCTATCATATTTTTACATCATTTATACCGCCTTACTGGGATATTCCAATTGATAAACTTAGGGAAAAAATATATTTGTATCCTGGTAAATCATATCTTAATGAAGGAATTTCATCCAGCTTTGGCTTGCCAATCCTTTTTATAATAACTGTAATGGTATTTAGTAAAAATACTCACACGTTAAATAATTATAAAAAATTTCTATGTTCTATTTTTATAGTAATTTTGTTAGCAAGTCCTGATGGATTAGCAATATTAATATCTTTATTTTCGCATAATAATATAAGAGCATTGAATCGCATAAGTATTTTCATAACATTTTATATATTGTTTATATTTTGCCTATCAATTCTAGGGGCGAAAAATAAAAAAATAAAAAACTTTAAAATAATATTAATATTAATATTAGTACTTGAGTTGTATTGTTATAGTAAGAATAGGTTTATTGACAAAGCAGTTATAATAAATGACAATAAATACATTGGACTGTTGAACGAGATTACCAGACCGGGAGAATCAATCCTAACTCTGCCATATGTTTCTTATCCAGAATCCTCTAGAGGCGGAGTCACCTATCATCACAATGTAGCTTTGTATTCAAAAAATAACCTAAAAATATCATATGGAGCCCTAACAGCGAGTGATGGGGATGTGAATTATAGCAATGTGTATAACGAATTAAACATAGAAAAAATTATATTATTTGCGAATAATAATAAGTATCAATGGGTTCAATTTGATAAAAGGGGGTATCAAGATTATGAATGGTTAAAGATAAATCGCGAAATTGAAATGAATTGCAATATTGCAAAATATATTGCCGATGATTTTAGATTAATTGTGAGAGTGGATAAATGCAAAATTTAAATGTATGAATAAAATTGTTAAAAATATATTTATTACTGGGGGAAGTGGTTACCTTGGAAGTGCATTAATCAGAAGGCTTATTGATAATGGGTATATAGTTTATTGTCTTAGACGTTCTATATCTAAAGTTGATCGCTTGGAGAATATTTCAAAAAAAATATTTTGGGTAGATGACTATAATCTAAATTTCGATAAATTTTTTGAGATAAATTCAATTGATTATATTTTGCATTGTGCTACAAACTATGGTAGAAATGAACAAGATCCAATAGCTACTATCGATGCAAATTTATTGTTACCACTAAGGATATTAAATGCCGCATCTAAACATGGTGTAAAGGCCTTCATTAATACCGATACAATTTTAGATAAAAGAATTAACCATTATAGTCTATCAAAAAACCATTTTTATGATTGGCTATTAAATTATTCAAATATAATCAAGTGTGTAAATATTAAATTAGAG
>Ga0364900_10433_pt1 | contig 12339 bp, 10 predicted proteins | sample ExccelJu500002D3_FD_206974 | JGI IMG/M metagenome (GOLD analysis project Ga0364900, IMG submission 206974) | Enriched cells from Trout Bog Lake Hypolimnion, Wisconsin, USA - BchlTB.July09.5000.02.D3 | ecosystem: Environmental > Aquatic > Freshwater > Lake > Hypolimnion/Profundal zone | place: USA...
TAACTAAGCCCTACTGGGGAAGATGATTTGGAGTAATTCTTGCGGGGTTTGGATGATGAAATCCGCTCCCCAGGCTTCTGGGGGCTCTTCACATCCACAGTAGCCATATGCAGCTGCCACTGTCTTCATTCCCGCTGCCTTGCCAGCAATGATGTCTCTAATATCGTCCCCAACATAAAGGGACTTGTTTGGATCGAGATTGGCGATTCTGGCGGCATGCAGAATGGGTTCTGGATGGGGTTTTGAGTGCAGTGTTGTATCGCCAGAAACAGTTGAGATGGATCTTTGGCTCAGCCCCATGAGCTCAATCAAGGGGTTCGTAAAGCGCTCACTTTTATTGGTGACGATTCCCCAAGGAAGTTGTGCGCTCTCGAGCTGATTTAGCAGGTGTTCCATACCTTCAAATAACTTGCTATGAACAAATAAGGCTTTTTCATAGTTGGCGAAAAATTCATCACGCAAGGGAATGAAGTCGGGATGCTTGGTATCGATACCAAAGGCACCGCCAATCAATCCACGGGCTCCTGCAGAGGCGCAAGGACGCAATTGCTCATAAGGCTTCAAAGGAAGATTGCGAGCGCTCAGGAGTTGATTGGTGGCAGCCACTAAATCAGGTGCGGTATCAGCTAATGTGCCGTCTAAATCAAAAAAGACCCCGTGATAAGGGCTTTGGTGCTGACTCTGACTCATTTACTTACGGCAATCATGTAGTTCACATCCACATCATTACTGAGGCTATAGACCTGACTTAAGGGGTTGTAGCTCAAACCCTTCATGCCAATCATCGCTAGAGCAGTCTGACGGGTAAATCCCACTAGTTCAGAAGGCTTGATAAATTTTGCGTATTCGTGAGTGCCTTTAGGGAGCAGTCGCAGTAGGTACTCAGCGCCAATAATGGCAAATAAGTAGGACTTCGGGCTGCGATTTAAAGTGCTAAAGAAAAGCGTGCCACCTGGCTTGCAGAGTTTGGCGCAGGCGCGTACTACAGAAGCTGGGTCTGGAACATGTTCGAGCATTTCCATGCAAGTGACCACGTCATATTGTTCTGGCTGTTCTTCGGCTAAAGCTTCTACTGCGATCGATCGGTAGGTCAGAGTAGCTCCGACCTCGAGAGCATGTAGCTCAGCAACTTTTAATGCTTTTTGAGACAGATCAATACCGCAGGTATCTGCCCCTGATTGCGCAATAGATTCCGCGAGAATGCCACCACCACAACCCACATCCAATACTTTTTTGCCATTCAGATCTACAAACGATTTAATCCAAGATAGGCGCAGCGGATTAATGGCATGCAGTGGCTTAAATTCACTCTCTGGATCCCACCAGCGATGGGCCAGGGCGCTAAATTTATCAATTTCAGATTGGTCGACGTTCATGTGTTTACTCAGGTAGTACTGGTGTTTTGGGCTTGTTACGAATATAGCGGAAATAAAAAAGCCCGCAAGACGCGGGCTTTTTTACAAGTAAAAAGAATTACTTAGCTGCTGTACCAACAACTTCGATGTCGGTACGGCGGTTTTTAGCGCGGCCTTCAGCAGTTGCATTGCTTGCAACTGGATTGCTCTTGCCTTTTGATTCTGTGTAAATACGGCTACCGTCAACACCTTTGCTTGTCAGGTAAGACTTAACTGACTGAGCACGACGTTGGCCAAGAGCCATGTTGTATGCATCTGTACCAACGCTATCAGTGTTACCAACAGCGATGATCACTTCTAATTTGATCTTGCTCAAGTCAGCAGCGATCTTGTCCAGAGTAGCTTTACCTTCTGGTTTCAAATCAGACTTGTTGAAGTCATAGAGTGTGTCAGCTTGCAAAGTGATTTTGCTTTGGCTAACACCAGAAGCGGCAGGAGCAGCGGATTGCAATGCACCGTCACAACCTTTAGCAGCAGTTGCTGGAGTCCAGCTGTTATCACGCCAGCACAATGTGCCGTCGCCATTTTTCCAGTTTAGGGCGCCGTCGCCGTTTTGCCAGTTATCAGATGCCATTGCTGCGGTTGCAGAAACGGTAATAACAGAAGCGAGCAACAGTTTTAGGGTTTTGTTCATTTTTAGTCCTCAAAAATCTCTTTTTAATTAAAGTCAAACTTAAATGTAATTCGCCCTACTTTGAAGCAAAAGACCGCAAAGCGACACATCTCAATTTCGTACAAACTGACAGAATCTTAGCATAGGGGCTACCTGTCATCAAAATGATATTATTTCCAAATGGAACAAGCCGCTAAAGAAACACTACCAATATCCCTCGAAGACGAAATGCGGCGGTCCTATTTGGACTACGCAATGAGCGTCATCGTCGGCAGAGCCCTGCCAGACGTGCGTGACGGTCTGAAGCCGGTTCATCGCCGGGTCTTATTTGCGATGTATGAATTAAACAACGATTGGAACCGAGCTTACAAAAAATCTGCCCGTATAGTTGGCGATGTCATCGGTAAATACCATCCGCATGGCGATTCTGCGGTCTACGACACCATTGTTCGTATGGCACAGGATTTCTCTTTGCGCTATATGTTGGTTGATGGACAGGGTAACTTTGGCTCCGTGGACGGCGATAACGCTGCTGCGATGCGCTATACCGAGATCCGCCTACGCAAGATAGCCCATGAGCTTTTGGCTGATTTGGACAAGGAAACAGTCGATTTTGGGCCAAATTACGATGGTAGCGAGAAAGAACCCCTGATTCTTCCTGCAAAAGTGCCTAATTTGCTGATTAACGGCAGTTCAGGCATTGCGGTGGGTATGGCGACCAACATCCCTCCCCATAACTTGGATGAGGTGGTTACAGCCTGCTTACACGTGCTGCATAACCCAGAGTGCACGATCGATGAGTTGATTGAAATCATTCCTGCCCCAGATTTTCCAACGGCTGGAATCATTTATGGCGTTCAAGGTGTGCGCGAAGGCTATCGCACTGGCCGTGGCCGTGTGGTGATGCGTGCCAAGACTCACTTCGAAGATCTTGATAAAGGTGCACGCCAGGCCATCATCGTTGATGAGCTGCCATATCAAGTGAATAAAAAGAACTTGCTTGAGCGTATTGCCGAGTTAGTGAATGAGAAAAAAGTAGAAGGTATTTCTGATTTGCGTGATGAGTCTGACAAGTCAGGTATGCGCGTTGTGATTGAGCTCAAGCGTGGTGAAGTTCCAGAGGTGGTTCTAAACAACCTCTATAAGAGCACACAACTGCAAGATAACTTCGGTATGAATATGGTGGCCCTGGTTGATAACCAACCACGCCTACTGAACTTGAAGCAGATGCTTGAGTACTTCTTGCAGCATCGCCGCGAAGTAGTAACGCGTCGTACGATTTTTGAATTACGCAAAGCGCGTGAGCGTGGTCACGTATTAGAAGGTTTGGCAGTTGCATTGGCCAATATCGATGAGTTCATCGCCATTATTAAAGCTGCTGCTAATCCGGTAGTTGCTAAACAAGAGTTAATGGGCAAGCCATGGGATTCTTCAATGGTGCGTGAGATGTTAGCGCGCGCCGAGACGGATACTCTTGGTGGACGTAATGCCTATCGCCCTGAAGGTTTGTTGCCTGAGTACGGGATGCAGACGACTGGCTTGTATCGTTTATCCGATAGCCAAGCACAAGAAATTCTGCAGATGCGTCTGCAACGCTTGACTGGCCTTGAGCAAGACAAGATTGTGAATGAGTACAAAGAAGTCATGTCAGAGATTTTTGATCTGCTTGATTTACTTGCCAAGCCAGAGCGCGTTACTTCTGTGATTGAGACTGAGCTTAAAGAAGTGCAAGCTGAGTTCGGTATTGCAGGTGGTGATAGCGGTCGCCGTTCATTCATTGAAATGAATGCGACTGAGTTATTCACTGAAGATTTGATTACGCCGCAAGATATGGTGGTGACACTTTCCAATACTGGCTATATGAAGAGCCAGCCATTGAGTGAATACCGTGCGCAAAAACGCGGTGGCCGCGGTAAGCAAGCTGCTGCAACGAAGAATGAAGATTGGATCGAAACTTTATTCGTTGCCAATACGCACGACATCATTCTTTGCTTCTCCGATCGTGGTCGCATGTATTGGTTGAAAGTATGGGAAGTGCCGCAAGGTAGTCGCAACTCACGTGGCAAACCGATCGTCAATATGTTCCCACTAATTGAAGGTGAAAAGATCACTGTGATTTTGCCAATTAAAGGCTACCAAGATGATCATTACGTATTCATGGCAACCAGTTTAGGTACCGTGAAGAAGACGCGCTTGTCTGATTTCTCTAATCCACGTAAAGCCGGCATCATTGCGGTTGACTTGAATGAGAACGACTTCTTAGTTGGCGCAGCGATAACAGACGGTCAACATGATGTGATGCTGTTCTCTGATGCTGGTAAAGCAGTTCGCTTTGATGAGAATGATGTGCGTCCTATGGGCCGTACTGCCCGCGGTGTTCGCGGTATGAACTTGGTTGCTGGTCAACAAGTTATCGCTATGTTGGTCGCCCCTGCTGAAGCAACTGAAGGCGCAGAGGCTAGTACTGTGGATTCAGAAGGCAATCCAATTCCAACGAGCGTATTAACGGCTACTGAAAATGGCTTCGGTAAACGCACTCCAATTGGTGAATACACACGTCATGGACGTGGTACCAAAGGCATGATTGCGATTCAGACATCTGAGCGTAACGGTAAAGTGGTTGCTGCTGCTTTGGTATCTCCTGAAGATCAAATTATGTTGATCACCACTGGCGGAATATTAGTGCGCACACGCGTTTCTGAGATTCGTGAGATGGGTCGCGCCACACAAGGTGTGACTTTAATTAACGTTGATGAGGGCACTCGTTTATCCGGTTTGCAGCGTATTGCTGAAAGCGATTCGGATGAAGAAGGTGATGATGCGGAAGAGGGCGATGTATCTGCTGATCCAGCGCTTGATTCTGATTCCGATGCTGCTGGTGATGCCTAAGCTGGCATCGATTAAAGACTAGTAAGCCATCATGACGTTTGACCGCCGCATCTTTAATTTCGCAGCGGGGCCTGCTACCTTGCCTGAAGAGGTGTTGAAGCAGGCTGCCGATGAAATGCTCAACTGGCAAGGGCTCGGCACTAGTGTGATGGAGATTAGTCACCGTAGCAAAGAGTTCATGGCGGTCTATGAAGAAGTGTTGCAAGACCTGCGCACTTTAATGAACATTCCTGATACTTACGAGATCTTGTTGCTACAAGGTGGTGGTATTGGTCAGAATGCAGCTATTCCAATGAATTTAATGCCCTCGGCTAAGAAGGGCCCTAAAGCGGATTTCATTGTGACGGGCGTTTGGTCTGAGAAATCTTTTAAAGAGGCGCAGAAATACGGTACAGCAAATCTTGCTGCTTCATCTGCCGCTGAAAAATTCAACACCATTCCCGCCCGATCAACCTGGCAACTCTCTGATGATGCAGCGTATGTACATTACTGCGCCAATGAAACGATTGGTGGCGTGGAGTTTCCTGATGTGCCCAATGTTGGCAATACAACATTGGTTGCCGATATCTCTAGCAACATTCTCTCTAAAGAGATGGACATTACGAAGTGCGGCGTTTGGTTTGGGGGCGCCCAAAAAAATATTGGCCCCTCAGGCGTGACGATAGTAATCGTTCGCAAAGATTTGCTGGGCCACAGTATGGGTATCACTCCGACAATTTGGGATTGGTCCGTACAGGCAAATACCCAGTCCATGATTAATACCCCGCCAACTTTCTCGATCTATATGGCTGGGCTGGGATTCAAGTGGCTATTGAAGCAGGGCGGTGTCAAGGCGATTGAGAAGCGCAATCAAGCAAAAGCAGATTTGCTCTATAACTTCCTTGATCAAAGTAGCTTGTATGAGAATCGCGTGACAAAGGAATATCGCTCTAGAATGAATGTCACCTTCTTCTTGAAGGATGAGAATTTAAACGCAGAGTTCTTGGCTCAATCGAATGCTGCTGGTTTGGCGGCTTTGCGCGGTCATAAGGCTGCTGGCGGAATGCGAGCCAGTATTTACAATGCAATGCCCTTAGAAGGCGTACAAGCCTTGATTGAATTTATGCGCGACTTTGAAAGGCGGGCTTAATGAGTACGGAAGAACAGCGTCTCGCACCCTTACGAGAAAAAATTGATGCCTTAGATGCCCAGATTCTGGAGCTTTTAAGTCAGCGAGCAAAAGCTGCTCAAGACGTTGGGCATGTCAAAGGTGGGTTCTCATCACCAGTATTTCGGCCTGAGCGTGAGCGTCAGGTTGTGACAAGATTGCAGGACATTAATGTGGGCCCTTTATTGCCTGATGGCATCGCTGCTATCTGGCGCGAGATTATGTCGGCATGTAGAGCGCTTGAAGCTCGCCAAACGATTGCCTATTTAGGCCCAGTTGGGACCTTTTCCGAGCAAGCTGCCCAAACCTATTTTGGAACTTCCATTGCTGGCTTGCCTTGCGTCAGTCTTGATGAGGTATTCAAGGCAGTAGAAAAAGGTGCCGCACAATTTGGCGTAGTTCCTGTAGAGAACTCCAGTGAAGGTGCCATCTCGCGTACATTAGATTTACTCTTGGATTCTCCAATGCAAATTAGTGGTGAGGTTGTATTGCCGATTCATCATCATTTACTCAGTAAGAGCGGCAACTTAGATGGTGTTACGACTGTTTGTGCGCACGCTCAAGCTTTGGCGCAATGTCAGCAATGGTTGAGTCAGCACGCGCCTCAGTTAAAGCGTCAAGCGGTCAGTAGTAATGCTGAAGCTGCTCGCATGGCTGCAGCAGATCCTAGTTTGGCCGCGATTGCCGGCGATCCCGCTCAAATAGCTTACGGTTTGCAAGCGGTTGCCTTGCAGATTCAGGATGACCCACACAATCGCACACGCTTTGTGGTGATTGGCGATTATTTATGTCAGCCTACAGGTGACGACCAAACCTCTTTGGTGTTATCGGTGGATAACCAACCAGGTGCGGTACATAGTTTATTAGCGCCTTTAGCGAAGCATGGTGTATCCATGAATCGCTTTGAATCACGCCCAGCTCGTAAAGGCACTTGGGAGTATCACTTTTATATTGATATTGCTGGTCATGCTGATGATGCAAAGGTGGTCAAGGCTTTAGAAGAATTAAAAAATACAGCTGCTTTCTATAAGAAGTTAGGCTCTTATCCTCGCTCAGCGGTTTAACGAATTTATAACGTACGTTATTGGTAATGACTTCAAAACTGGGTTTAAAACATATTCAAGCAATTGCGCCGTATGTCGGCGGTCGCCCTATTAGTGAGGTGGCGCGTGAGTATGGTTTGGATGAAAGCAAAATTGTGAAGCTCGCTTCCAATGAAAATCCGCTAGGCATGCCAAAGTCAGCGCAAGACGCCATGCTGGCTGCCGCAGGTGATTTAGGGCGCTACCCAGACTCCAATGGCTTTGAACTAAAAAAGGTATTGTCTGAGCGTCTAGATGTCCCTGCTGATTGGATTACTTTAGGCAATGGCAGCAATGACATTTTGGAGTTAGCTGCTCGTGCGGTTGCGCAACTAGGTGACGATATTGTTTTTTCACGCCATGCGTTTGCCGTATACCCACTAGCTTCGCAAGCAGTTGGTGCGCGTGCTATTGAGGTTGCGCCTACTGCAAGCTACGGCCACGATTTGCCAGCAATGCTCAAAGCGGTTCAGTCCTCTGGCGATAAAGCGAAGTTGGTTTTTGTGGCAAACCCGAATAATCCTACTGGCAGTTATTTGCAGCCAGCCGAGATTGAATCATTCTTGCAAGCTGTGCCAGCCAATGTTGTGGTCGTGTTGGATGAGGCTTATAACGAGTATCTTGCGCCCGAGCAACGCTATGACGCCATTGCCTGGGTGAAGCGTTTCCCCAATATGATTTTGTCGCGTAGCTTTTCTAAGGCCTACGGTTTAGCCGGCTTACGGATAGGCTATGGCGTTGCGCAACCTGCGTTAACGGATTTACTGAATCGCATTCGCCAACCCTTTAATGTCAACAGCCTTGCTCAAGCTGCAGCAATTGCTGCATTTCAAGACAGCGCGTTTTTACAACAAGGTTATGAGGTCAATCACGCTGGTTATCTGCAGTTAACTCAGGCATTTACTGAGATTGGGCTGACTTATCTTCCATCGGCTGGTAACTTTGTCTTGGTTAAAGTGGGCGAAGATGATGAGGCAGGTGTGAGAGTCAATTTAGCCTTACTCAAGCGCGGCATCATTGTTCGGCCGGTTGGTAATTACGGCCTGCCAAAATGGTTACGTATTTCCATTGGCCTGCCAGAAGAAAATGCTGCCTTCATCAATGCTTTCCGTGAAATTTTGGCTAAATCATGACTACAACTAAAGCTCAGTTTGGTACCGTCACCATTGTGGGTGTTGGACTGATTGGCGCCTCTTTGGGGTTAGCTCTGAAACAAGCTGGTGTAGCGACTAAGGTCTTGGGTGTTGGCCGTAGTAAAGAAAATGTAGATCAAGCGCAAAAGATGGGTGCGATTGATGGCGTAGTGGATTTAGTGGGTGCCGCTAAACAATCCGATGTGATTGTTTTGTGTGTGCCGGTTGCACAGATGCGAGCTGCATTTGAAGCTATTGAGCCGCATCTTGAATCGAAGACCATGATTACCGACGCTGGCAGCACCAAAGGTGATGTGATCTTGGCTGCTAAAGAAGTGTTGGGCAAGAAGGCGTGTCAGTTTGTGCCGGCCCATCCCATCGCTGGTGGCGCTCAGCATGGTGCTGGTGCCGCTAAGGCAGATTTATTTCAGGGTAAACAAACAATTGTTTGCCCCATACAAGAGAACTCTCCAGAAGATACTGCACTGATTGTTGGTTTTTGGGAGTCTGTTGGCTCAGTTGTAAAAAAGATCTCAAACGTACAACATGATGCAATCTATGCGGCAGTTTCTCATTTGCCTCATATTCTTTCTTATGCCTTAATGGCTAGCGTAGTTAACTCAGAAGACGTTGATCAAAAACTCAGTCATGTGGGTGCAGGCTTTAAAGATTTCACACGCATTGCTGCATCGAGCCCTGAGATGTGGCGCGATATTTGCTTAGGTAATCGCACCGCTATTCTGAAAGAGTTGGATCAGTATCTTTTGATCGTGAACCATATGCGCAAATTGATCTCTGAAAACGATGGTGCTGGTTTAGAAAAATTATTCAATAAGGCGAGTAAAGCGCGCCAAGATTTGGATGCACTTTAATGAGTGTCTTAATCAGTGCGTTACCCAGTATTGAAATAGGACCATTTACTCGAGCTCAAGGCTCGATTGTTTTACCTGGATCTAAAAGTATCTCTAATCGTGCCTTACTTTTGGCGGCACTCTCATCAGGTCAAACTACCCTCACCAATTTATTGGACGCTGATGACACGCAGGTTATGCGTAATGCTTTACGTACCCTGGGCTTGTCTGTGATTGACCAGCCAAATAATGTTTGCATCGTCAATGGTTGTGGTGGTCAGTTCCCGGTGCGCGAGGCTGATCTCTTTATGGGCAATGCTGGTACCGCTATTCGCCCCCTTACGGCTGCATTAGCTATGCAGGGCGGTAACTACCGTTTATCAGGGGTAGCGCGGATGCATGAACGCCCCATTCGCGACCTAGTAGATGGTTTGCGACAGGTTGGCGCCGATATTGCTTACGAATTGCAAGAAGGCTACCCACCAATCCAAATTTCTTCAGCGAATATTCAGATTAAAGATGTCGTGAAGGTCCGCGGAGATGTATCTAGTCAATTTCTCACGGCATTGTTAATGGCTTTGCCTTTAGTCGCAACAGAGCCAGTGCGTATTGAAGTGATTGGCGAACTCATTTCTCGTCCTTATATTGAAATCACTCTGAAATTAATGGCACGCTTTGGCGTGAATGTTGCATGTCCTGATGCGCAGTCTTTCGTGATTCCTAAGAAGACTTCTGATGCAGTCTATAAGAGTCCTGGTCAATTATCTGTTGAAGGTGATGCGTCTTCGGCATCCTACTTCTTGGCGCTTGGCGCTATTGGTGGTGGGCCGGTTCGCGTTCTAGGCGTTGGTAAAGATAGTATTCAAGGAGATGTGGCTTTTGCAGATGCCCTCGCTCTGATGGGTGCAGATATTACCGCTGGTGAAGATTGGATTGAAGTGTCAGGCGTCAAGAATGCAGATGGCAAACTGAAGGGCATCACGATTGATTGCACAGAGATTCCGGATGCGGCAATGACATTGGCAGTCGCCGCTCTGTTTGCTGACGGTGAGACTCGCTTAAATGGCATTGCCAGTTGGCGCGTTAAAGAAACCGATCGTATTGCAGCGATGGCAAAAGAATTAAAGAAGGTAGGAGCCATTGTTGAGGAGGGTGCGGACTATATTGTTGTTAGCGCCCCCAAGAAGCTGGATGATTGGCGCTCGCCTTCTGATGGTATTGATACCTACGATGACCATCGCATGGCAATGTGTTTTTCTTTGGCTGCCCTTGGCCCAAATACTTTGAAGATTAATGATCCAAACTGTGTTGCCAAAACTTTCCCAACTTACTTTGCAGAATTTGCAAAGATAGTCAGTTAATACTTACTTGTTAATTTAATGACATTAGCCCCGGTTATCGCGATTGACGGACCTACCGCCTCTGGAAAAGGGACGGTTGCGTCTTTAGTGGCGGAGAAGTTAGGCTTTCATTATCTGGATAGCGGGGCACTTTATCGTCTGGTAGCCCTGGCAAGTGAGAAAGAGGGGATCGACGTAAATAATGGCCCAGAATTAGGTTTTTTAGTACCCAAGTTATTGATTTCATTCGAAAAAGGACAAATCCTCTTAAATGGGGAGGATGCGACCGAAAGTATTCGGACTGAAGCGATTGGTTTAAGGGCTTCAGCTTTAGCAGCTCATCCAGAGGTAAGACGTGCTTTAGTGGGCCTCCAGCGTGGATTTCGCAAGGCTCCAGGCCTCGTAGCTGATGGCAGAGATATGGCGAGCGTCATATTCCCAGATGCAGTTTTGAAGGTTTTTTTGACTGCAACAGCCGCTGCCAGGGCAGAGCGTCGTTATAAGCAATTGATAGCTAAGGGAATTCCTGCTAAACTTGACGACTTACTGCGAGATTTGCAGGAGCGCGATGCCCGCGATAGTAGTCGAGGCACCGCACCCTTGCTAGTTGCAGAAGGCGCACAAGTGCTTGAAACATCAGATTTATCGATAGATCAAGCAGTTAAGACGGTTTTGGATTGGTATCAATCAAAAATTGCTTAAACCTTGAGTGCAGTAGAAGTAGCAGTAGTTTTTGGTGTTTTGAGGAACTCTACAACGCGATGATCAAATTAGCGTGTTTCTTGAGACTTTTTTAACCTAACCCGTCAGGTCTTCTGGCGGCAAAAAGTGAATATATAAATGTCTGAATCATTTGCAGAATTATTTGAAGAATCATTAACCCGATCGAATATGAAGACCGGCCAAGTTATTTCGGCTGAAGTCCTTCGCATCGACCATAACTTCGTCGTTGTTAACGCTGGCTTAAAGTCTGAAGCGTTTATTCCTGTGGAAGAATTCCATAACGATGCTGGCGAGATTGAAGTAGCTCCTGGCGATTTCGTTTCTGTTGCTATCGATGCCCTTGAAAATGGCTATGGCGACACCATCCTCTCCCGTGATAAAGCAAAACGCTTGGCATCATGGATGAACTTGGAAAAAGCGCTCGAGCAAGCTGAGATCGTTACCGGTACTGTGACTGGTAAGGTTAAAGGTGGCTTGACAGTGATGGTGAACGGTATCCGCGCATTCTTGCCTGGCTCACTCGTTGACACACGTCCAATCAAAGACACTAGCCCTTACGAGGGCAAGACCATGGAGTTCAAGGTTATCAAGCTTGATCGTAAGCGTAACAACGTAGTGTTGTCACGTCGTGCGGTTGTTGAAGCTAGCCAAGGTGAAGAGCGTGCTAAGTTGATGTCTAACCTTAAAGAAGGTAGCGTTGTTCAAGGTATCGTTAAGAACATCACTGACTACGGCGCATTCGTGGACCTCGGTGGTATCGATGGCCTCTTGCACATTACCGATTTGGCATGGCGTCGTGTGCGTCACCCAAGCGAGATGTTGACTGTTGGTCAAGAAGTTACCGCTAAGATTTTGAAGTTCGACCAAGAGAAGAACCGTGTTTCACTCGGTGTGAAACAGCTTGGTGATGATCCATGGGTTGGTATCGCACGTCGTTACCCACCAAACACCCGTTTATTCGGCAAAGTAACCAACTTGACCGACTACGGTGCGTTCGTTGAAATCGAGTCTGGCATTGAAGGTTTGGTACACGTATCCGAAATGGACTGGACTAACAAGAACGTTGCTCCAAGCAAAGCCACTGCATTAGGAACCGAAGTTGAAGTAATGGTTCTGGATATTGATGAAGACAAGCGTCGTATTAGC
>Ga0364900_10335_pt2 | contig 12122 bp, 11 predicted proteins | sample ExccelJu500002D3_FD_206974 | JGI IMG/M metagenome (GOLD analysis project Ga0364900, IMG submission 206974) | Enriched cells from Trout Bog Lake Hypolimnion, Wisconsin, USA - BchlTB.July09.5000.02.D3 | ecosystem: Environmental > Aquatic > Freshwater > Lake > Hypolimnion/Profundal zone | place: USA...
CCGGCAAATTGCTCCTGCTCTGCACGATGCCGCCGAGGAGATCGCCGCGAAAGCTGGAGTCAAGTTCAAGCCGATATTGGCCGCCGAGAATGTCTTGATGTCGCTGAGCGAGGTCGCGTCGGGTTTGGGGTTCTGCCTGTTGCCGGACAACGTGTGCCAGATACTTTCGCGCAATGTGGTCGCTCGGCCGCTGGATTGCGATCCAGAGCCGGAGTTCCCGCTGTTGGTGGCGCATCGTCAGGACGAGAGGCTCCCTGCTGTGGCATTCTTCCTTTCACTTCTTCGCGAACAGCTCAAAGTCGACTCGCCGGACACTGGCGCGGAGCAGCAGTGCCCTTGAGGTTGCTTGTCGCCAATGGACCATGCTCCGAGGACCATAGCTCGAAGATCGGATAACCGATGAAACAAAGTATTTCCGTTCCAATGAGTAACTGACTACCCTCGGGGAGTGTGCTTTTGTAGTTCCGGGTTGAGTTGTGCCCATGGCGAACAGGTCTAAATGAAGAAGATACAAAAGGTCACGATAGTTGGTGCGGGTCTGATGGGCCATGGCATCGCGCAGGTCTTTCTGGCGCATCCGGGATTCGCGGTAACGCTTTACGATACGTTTCCGGCGATGCTCGATGCAGCTCCCGAAAAGATTCGTGCAAATGCGCAGTCGGTGGGTTGGACGCACTGTGATTTGGGGCGGCTGCGGCTTACAGGTTCGCTGGCGGACGCAGTGTCGGACGCAGATCTTGTCATCGAAGCGATTCCAGAGAAGCTCGAACTGAAGCAGCAACTCTTTGCCGATATCGAGAAGCTTTCTCGCCATGACTGCATCTTTGCGAGCAACACTTCCGTCATTCCCATTACCGCCATCGCCGAAATGCTCGAAGACAAATCGCGAATGATCGGGACGCATTGGTGGAACCCACCGTACCTGATTCCGCTGGTCGAGGTTGTCCAGACAGCGCATACCAGCGCAGAAGCGATCGACGCAGTCATGAAGATGCTGACGGCGCTTGGCAAGACTCCGGTTCATGTCAAGAAGGATGTTCCAGGGTTTGTAGCGAACCGCCTGCAACATGCGCTCTGGCGCGAGGCGATTGCCATTGTGGAGGCGGGCATTTGCGATGCGGCAACTGTCGATCTGTGTGTCAAGAACAGTTTTGGGTTACGGCTCTCAGTGCTGGCGCCACTGGAGAACGCCGATTTGGTGGGCTTGGAACTCACCGAAGATATTCATCGCGTGATTCTGCCTGATCTGAGCACGGCGAAGGAGCCAAGCCCGCTGTTGAGGCAGTTGATCGACGAAGGCAAGAAAGGCTGGTCGACGGGCGCGGGGTTTCACGAGTGGTCGGAAACGGATAAGACACAAGCCCGGCAGCGCCTGACGGAGCGCCTGTTGCAGTTGCTGCCTAAGCAAGTAGCTTGCTAAACCCGTGAACTGCGGGGAAGTAAGAGTTGTTTTGAAGTGAAGGGATATTCATGAGTGATGTAGTCATTGTTTCCGCAGCACGGACGGCGATCGGCAAGTTCGGTGGCGCTCTGGCGAAAATCTCAGCGCCGGAGCTTGGCGCGATTGTGATTCGCAGCGCGCTTGAGCGCGCACATGTGCATCCCTCGCAGGTGAGCGAAGTCATCATGGGCGAGACCCTTACCGCGGGCCTGGGACAGAATCCAGCGCGGCAGGCGGCCATCAAAGCAGGCCTTCCCTTCGAAGTGTCGGCTATGACCATCAACAAAGTCTGCGGCTCGGGGTTGAAGGCAGTGATGCTAGGCGCTAATGCAATTATCGCGGGCGACGCGGAAATCGTGGTTGCCGGCGGACAGGAAAACATGAGCGCGGCACCGCACCTGTTGCAGGGCTCGCGGGATGGTTTTCGCATGGGCGATGCCGCACTGGTCGACTGCATGATCGTCGACGGCCTGTGGGATGCATTCAACCAGTACCACATGGGAATCACTGCGGAGAACGTTGCCAGGGAATACGGCATCGGGCGCGAAGACCAGGACCGATTGGCGGTGACCTCGCAAAATGCTGCCGAAGCTGCGCAGAAGGCGGGCAAGTTCAGGGACGAGATTATCCCGGTAACAATTCCGCAACGCAAGGGCGATCCCATACTGTTCACGGAGGACGAGTACATCCGCGCTGGCGCAACACTCGACCAGGTGAGCCGCTTGAAGCCGTCCTTTGCCCAGGACGGGACTGTCACTGCAGGCAACGCCTCGGGAATTAACGACGGAGCTGCCGCGGTGGTGCTGATGTCGGCAAAGAGGGCAGGCGAATTGGGCCTGAAGCCTCTGGCGCGGATTGCTGGATACGCAAGCGCGGGCATCGATCCGAAGGTGATGGGCATGGGGCCGGTCTACTCGTCGAGGAGGTGTCTGGAGCGCGCAGGCTGGACCATCGGTGACCTGGAGTTGATGGAGATCAATGAAGCTTTCGCCGCGCAGGCGTGCGCCGTGCACAAGGTAATGGGCTGGGATACCGCTAGGATCAATGTGAATGGTGGGGCAATCGCACTGGGCCATCCCATCGGCGCATCGGGCTGCCGCGTCCTGGTCACACTGCTGTACGAGATGCAGCGGCGCATCGTCAACAAGGGACTGGCGTCCTTGTGCATCGGCGGCGGTATGGGCGTAGCGATGGCCGTCGAGAGGGCGTAGAAACAGAATTCACTAAGGAGCTGGGAAATGAAGAAAGTTGAATTGAAAGATGTGAAGCCCTATGCGGCTCCGAAGCATTTCAACATGACCGCGCTGAAGCTGCATGGCAAGGAAGAAAGCGGGTCGACGAAGTTCTGGATGGGCCTGTCGTACTTTCTCCCACAGGGTGGTGCCGAATACGACGCCTCGCCAACGGAGAAAGTCTACTTCGTGCTCGAAGGCGAAGTGGCGATCTTCGACGAGAACAAGCAGAAGATCGTTCTGAAGGCGTCGGACTCGATCCACATTGGCGCTAACGAAGGCCGGTCGATCGTGAATGAAAGCAACAAGCCCGCGAGCATGCTCGTGGTCATCAACTATCCGGAAGTGTAGAGGACGAGAACATGGCTGGAGAGATATTGGATCAGACGGTAAGCATCGATTACGTGAAGAAGATGTTCGACCTCACCGGCAAGGTGGCCATCATTACCGGCGGTGCCGGCGCGCTGGGCGAGGCCATTGCTCAGGGCCTCGCGGCGTATGGCGCCGACGTGGTGGTCACTGGTCGCACACTCAAGACGCTGCAACAGGCTGTTCATGCGGTCGAAGCCCTGGGTCGCAAAGCCCTGGCGGTTCCGTGCGATGTGGCCAGCGAAGACGATGTCGTGAAGATGGTCGAGCAGACGATAAAGACGTTTGGCCGCATCGACATTCTGGTTACCGTGGCGGGCCTCGCCAAGCGTCATCCTGCCGAGGACTTCCCGGTGGACGACTTCGATCAGGTGATGAACGTCAACGTGCGCGGAACCTTCCTGCCTTGCAAGCATGTTGGCAAAGTCTTCAAGCAGCAGGGTTACGGCAAGATCATCACTATCTCATCGGTGCGCGCGTTCGCAGGCCATCCGGGCGGCTACGCTGCCTATGGAACGAGCAAGGGCGCGGTGAACCTGCTGACCAAGCAGCTGGCGACCGAGTGGGCCAAGTATCACATCAATGTCAATTCCATCGCCCCCTGCATCTGCTGGACTCCGCTCACCAAGGAAGTCCTGGAGAACAAGCCGCTGCACGACATCTTCATGTCGCGTATTCCGCTGGGACGCGCGGCCGTCACACAGGACTTTATCGGCGCGGCCGTTTATCTGGCCTCGCCAGCCTCTGACTTTGTCACGGGACAGATACTGTACGTCGATGGCGGCACCACCGCGGGCTGAGCGCAGCAATGCTCCACTCTGCGCCGCATCGAAATCATCATTGCACGCAACACCGAATCATCTGGAGGAAGTGATGGGAAAGAAAGTCTTCGTAGATCTGAGCCACCCTTTTTTTGGAGATATGCCCCTGTGGCCTTACTTCTCCAAGCCTGAAATCGCCCCCATGCACAGCATGGCAAAGGGCGGCGTACTCACCCAGACGATCAAGTGCACCATGCACACCGGAACGCACGCTGATGCCCCGCGCCACGTCATGGAGCGCATGTTCGATGGCAGTCGCGCCCCGTATACGCATGAACTGCCCGTCGACGCTTATTGCGGCGATGCTGTCTGTCTCGATGTCCGCGTCGATCGTTGGAAGCTAATCATGCCCAAGGATCTTGAAGACGCCGTGGCGCGCGCCGGCATGAAGCTCTCGGAGATCGAGGGCATGGTGCTTTGCCTCAACACCGGTATGCACCGTAAGTACGACGACAGCAAGGAGTATTACCATTATTCGCTCGGCTGCGGCATCGATGCCGGCAAGTGGTTCGTCAAGCACAAGGTCAAAGTTGTGGCCTTGGACCAGCAGGCTCTGGATCACCCGCTGCACACCTCCATGGGCAATAACGGGACTCGCATGAAGCTTCCGGGCTACACAGGCAACTCCATCTGTGACGAGTTCATTGAGCAGTTCGGCGAGGAGGCCTACGCTGAGTTTGACAGGGATTTCTACATCAAGATTCACGGCAAGGCCAAGTACGATGAGAAGTTCGGCGAGCTGGAAGCCATTGGCTGCCCTGGCACCTGGGAGCCCTGCCACAAATACATGCTGGGCAACGGCATCGTCGGCGTGGAGAACCTCGGCGGCGATCTCGACAAGGTGAAGGGCAAGCGCTTCCGCTTCTTCGCCCTGCCTATTCGCTGGCACCTGGGCGACGGCTCCATGGTCCGCTGCGTTGCCGAGATTGACGAGGACGAAATCGTTCCCGCCGAAGAGCGCCTCTACAAGTACGGAGCTATGTAGTCGTCTCGTTCCGACGAGCGGGCTAACCTGCTCGTCGGGATGAGAGCGGCAGTCCGTGGAATAGTGCGCGTATCCGCCGTCTCAACGCGCGAGGCAAATGAAACGCGATTGAAGGAGAGAGAACAATGAACCCCATCGTTATCACCGCAGCCCTTACCGGACCGATCGCGTTGAAGTCCGACCATCCTGGACTGCCGACCACACCCGAGCAGATTGCCGATGCGGCAGCCGCAGCGTACAACGCCGGAGCTTCTGTCGTGCACCTGCACATTCGCGATGAGCAGGGGTTGCCGACCGCTGACCTGGAGGTCGCGCGCCGGGTTCTCGATCTGATCGAGGAGCGCTCGCCAGTGCTGACGCAGCTTTCCACCGGGGTGGGACTTCAAGTTTCCTACGCCGACCGGGCCAAACTGGTTGAGCTGCGCCCTTGCATGGCCAGCCTGAATCCGTGCTCCATGACCTTTGGCAGCGGCGAGTTTCGCAATCCTCCCAACGAGGTGCGCAAGTTGGCCGCGCGCATGATGGAGCTGGGCGTGAAGGCCGAGCTGGAGGTCTACGATTCCGGCCATCTGGACTTCTGCCTTCAATTGCTAAAGGAAGGCCTTTTGGCCGAGCCCTTGCAGTTCTCGATTGTGATGGGGGTGCGCGGAGGCATGTCGGCAACGCCGGAGAATCTCTTCCATATTCTTTCCAGGCTGCCCAAGGGCGCCGTCTGGCAAGCGATCGGGATTGGCCGGGCCAATCTGGAAATCACTACCATCGCCGTCGCCATGGGCGGCAATGCGAGGACCGGCTTGGAAGACACTTTGTACATTAAGAAGGGCGAGTTTACCGACAACGCCTCATTGGTCGCCAGACTAGTGCAGGTGTGCAAGGCGTTGGATCGTCCGATCGCTACGGTGGATGAGACACGGAAACTTCTTCAGTTGCCCGTGGCGAAAGTCGGAGCCGCATTGTAGCTGGCAAAGGCTGGGCATTGAGATTCCGGGTCAAAACCGAGTGTGAACAGAGCATCCGTCGTGTCAAGGCCAGAGTAAGACCAGGCCGCTGGGGGAGAGTAAAACAAAACCAGTCTATAGCTGGGAAGTTGTTGGATTTGTAGGGTAGCGGGGCCTCTTGAGCGTAGCGAATGAGGCCCCGCTTGTCCCGCGTCTGAACGCGAATGCACAAGGCGTTGCAGGTGGTTCCGACTCCCATATAGGAATAGGAGAGATGCTCCACGATGGCGTGGTCCAGTACATTGTTGCTCACACTGTTCGTTGTTTCGTCCACGTTTATCGTTCCGGTGATGTAGAGAGTTTGCGGTCACGGCTGCTTCATCGCCAAAAATCAGGCACCTTCGCAGGGGTTGCTTGGGAAATTCCGACTCGGTCGTACGTCATTCGGTTTAGAGTCCCCCGTAGGGGATCCGTAGACCCGTCGCCATTACGCGACGGAAGGGTTCGCGGCTTAGACTTTCGAGATGGAGAACTACAGGCGAGGCAACCACACGGTATTGGGTGGCGACGAGCGGCAATGTGACCGATGAGGTGTGGAAACGCTATATCGAGGAGCAAAAACCACCCGAGACAGACAATTACTCCAACGTGCGGTGCTTCTGCTTCGCCATCGCGAGAAATGCTCGACTTCGGCGATTCGACAGCAACCAATGATGCCAACCTTGAGTTTATCCACGGCCATTTCTCCTTGTTGCGTTTGCTTGGCCGGATGCCCCGCCGGTTCACAGAGAGCTGCCCGTGCGGTCAATGTATATCACAATAAGAATCCACATGTTGATTTATCCGAAGAAGAATTCTTGCCATGAGTGGGGATGGACGTTGACAACCCTGAATTCAGACCACGACCCCGGCTCGAACTTAGAAGTTCTATTGCTGATATAGCAGAGATTAGGATGTGTATCGCTTTGCAGAATATAAATTCTTGACAGACGACATTGCGATATGAGATTCAATGTTAAATTCAAAATACTGATTCTGATTCACGGTCTGTCTCATGCGCTCCCAACTCCGGGCGGCGTCGGTAAGACCCCTAGGACGTTCAATGAAAGATCCCGGCCTCAGCCGCACAGAGAAGCTCAGCTACGGGCTTTGCGACTTGGCGTCCAACCTCTCCTGGAACCTAATTTCAGGTTTCCTGCTCTTCTTCTACGTGAATGTCGCCCTGATTCCGGTGGCTATGGCCGGCACTCTGATTCTGGTCTCGATGGTTCTGAGCGCCTTGCTGGATCTAGCGGTCGGCATTGTTGTGGACCGGACCAGGAGCCGCTTTGGCAAGGCGCGCCCCTACCTGTTCTATGGTTCGATTCCATTGGGCGTGGCCTCGTTCCTGCTCTTCCTCTCGCCTCTGCATTCGGTGGCTGGCAAGGTCTTCTACGCTTATGTCACGCTGATCCTGGTGGAAGTTCTGTATGCCTTGGTCAACATTCCATACGGCACACTGATGCCTCTGATGACGCGGCAGCTCAACGAGAAGATGCAGCTGAGCAGCCTGCGCACCATCGGATCCTCGGTTGGCACGTTCATGGCTACGGGGCTCACCATGCCTATTGTGGCGCTGTTCGGCACCGATCGCCAAAAGGGATTTGCCTGCGTGGGCGCGGCCTTTTCCCTCACCTTGTCACTGCTGTTTCTGGTGGTTTTCAAGAACTGCAAGGAGCGCTATCAGGATCCATTCAGCCAGCAAAAAGGTGTACTGGGCAAGGCGATCCTGAACTTGCTTGGCAATCGCTCCTGGCGGGTCACTTTCAGCTTCGGCTTACTGATGTTGATGCGGCTCGGCGCCTTGATCTCAGGTACTGCCTTCTTCTGCGTCCAGGTTCTGCATCGACCGAGCCTGATTTCGGTTCTGCTGCCCATCCTATCCGTCACATCGCTGTGCGTTGCGCCCCTGACGCCGGCCTATTTTCGCCGCACGGGCATTCGCAACGGCATCATCCTTGTGCTGGTGGCCTCTATCGCCCTGTTTGGTGTCCTGCCGCTGATAGAAGCCAACCTGTGGGCATTCCTCGCCGTTTACACAGTGGCCGCCACACTTTCGGTCGGCCCCTGCACAACGGCGATCTATGCCATGGCGGCCAACTCGGTCGATCATCAGCAATGGCTCTATGGCATGCGGAACGACGGGCTGGTCTACTCCTCCGTCAGCATTGCCACCAAAATTGGAATCGCAGTGGGCGCATCCCTGGTTGCGTATGCGCTGGCCTGGGCCGGCTTCGACGCTCTCCATCCCTCCAACTCAGCGGCTGGAGCGATTCGCGCGGTCTACTACGGCGCGCCCGCGGTCATCATGGTGTTGCAGATTGTATGCGTCTCTTTCTATAACCTGGACCGGCTTCATCCGCAAATCGTGGCCGATTTGAATTCCCGGTCGACGCTGGCCAAAGAGGCATCCCTGTCGGCGGCACAAGCCCAGTCAAACTAAGAACAATTTCTCTGGGACGGCGCAGGCGCCGCCCCGCAACCTTGAACGGACAAACACAAATGACGGTGAAAGCATGAGTGGAATCAAACGAGGAGTAAGTCTCTACAGCTACCAGGAAGAGTTCTTCCTGCGCAAGCTGACGCTGGAGCAATGTATAGCTGTTTCGGCTTCTATGGGCGCCTACGGAATCGAATCGCTGGCCGAACAGATGATGCCCGGCTACCCTAAGCTGAGCGACGAGTTTTATGAGCAATGGCACGAGTGGATGCGCATCTATGGCACAACCCCTACCTGCCATGACGCGTTTCTTGATACGAAGCGATTTAAGCATCGCTTGCTGACTTTGGACGAGGAGGTGGACGAAGTTACTCGCGACATCAAACATGCACAGCGTCTGGGCGCAAAGTACATTCGCATGCTGGTAATCTGCTCACCCGAACTGATGGAGCGTTGTGCGCCGATTGCGGCCGACCACGGCATATGGCTGGGCGTGGAAGTCCACTCGCCTTGGTCAATCAAGCACGAATGGATCCAACGGCACCTTGAAGTCGCCTATCGAGTGGGCACAGATAAGCTGGGCGTAATCCCGGATCTGGGCATCTTTGTCGAACGTTTTCCGCGCTTGATCTCCGAGCGGTACCTGCGCAACGGAGCGCATGAGAATCTGGTGCGCATGATCGTAGACCGCTACGACCGCCACGAGGATGTGCATGGACTCATGGAAGAAGTCGAAAAGCTGGGCGGCAATGGCGAAGACATTGGATTGGCGCGCACCGTGGGCCATTTTGTCTCCTCCGACCCTAATAACCTGCGCGACATTATCGGCGCGGTCCGCCACATTCACGGCAAGTTCTATGAGATGACTGAAGACGACTACGAATACAGTATTCCCTACAACGTAATCGTGCCGGTGCTCGCCGCGGCCGGTTATGAAGGCTACATCTCCAGCGAGTACGAGGGCAACCGTCACCTGCAGGATGCCTTTCCGATGGACAGCGTGGAACAGGTGCGGCGACATCAGCGAATGCTGAGCAACCTAATCGGCGAGCAGAAGTAAACGGAGATTGCAATGTTTGATAAATACCTGATTGGCGAAAAGGGCTTTCGCAATGTCGTAGAAGACGGCCAGACCACCGGCTTCCAGCTCGAAGTGCGCATCGCCTACTACCGCGGCCTGGGCCTCTCGATGGTGGAAGGCTTCGAGGTCAGCGTCGATGGGCGCGAGTTTCCACGCGAGAATAACCTCTTTACCGTGCGCGGACGCGCCTACACCTACACACAGATGGAAACCGAGTACGACGAACACTGGGAAATGGGCGAGGTTGCGCAGTTGACCGTGCCGCTTCAGAGTGGACTCAGCGCAGGAACACATGAAGTGGCCGTCGTCGAATTTCTTCGCGTTTCCTACGTTCCAGTGATCACCACCGGCCGGGACAAGAAGACTCTCACCTTGGAAAGTTGAGCGCTCGGTTGTGCGGAAGTCACCGGAATGCCGGCTCCCCACCCCCAAATCATCCGTCCTGGAAGCGTGATGGATCCGGGACGGACAACTAACCAGTTAGGCAACAGGAGCTCACTGATACGGCCCATAATATATGCAACATTGTCGACTTTTCTGCATCCAGCTAAGCGTGGATGAGATCGATTCCCGAGGGTTGCCAGACCCGGTATTGAATGAACGTCGGCTGCGTGCGGAGAAGCTGCGCGAAGCCGGGGTCACGGTGAGAGAGACCGCGCGGCAGTGTGAGCTGTCTACGCACACGGTTTGTGAGGCACACAAGGCGTTTCGGCAGGGCGGTTGGGCTGCGGTGAAGGTCAAGCGCGCGGGGCGGCCCAGGGGGTCGGGCCGCTAGCTTTCGGCCGAGCAAGAACGCCAAGTCCAATGGCTCATTCAGGACCGCACGCCCGACCAGTTGAAGATGAGTTATGCCTTGTGGACGCGCCAGGCGGTCAGCGAACTGATCGAAGCATGTTTCGGTATCCGATTGACCGTGCGCAATACGGTCATGTATCTAAAGCGCTGGGGATTTGCGCCGCAGAAGCCGCTCAAGAGAGCCTAAGAGCAATCCTCAGCGGCGGTCTCGAAGTGGCTCAACGAAGCTTATCCGGCGATCGCACAGCGTGCCAAGCAGGAGGAGGCAGAGATTCAATGGGATGACGAGACCGGCTTGCGCTCGGGCGATGTGCGCGGCCGCGGTTACGCCCCCAAAGGGAAGATTCCGGTGGTGCGTGCCGACGCAGCCCGACAGAGCCTGAGCGTGATCTCCACGGTGACCAACAAAGGCCACATGCGCTGGAAAGTCTTTTCCGGCGCTCTGAACGCGAAGATTCTGATCCACTTCCTCGAACGGCTGACGCGACAGCAAGAGAAAGAGATCTTCCTGATTCTGGACAACCTGCTTGTGCACCACTCTAAGAAAGTCCGCGAATGGCTCGATGCAAACGCAGGCAAGATCGAGGTCTTCTATCTGCCCAGCTACTCCCCTGAGTTGAATCCAGACGAGCTACTCAACGCCGATCTCAAGCAACGGGTGACAAGTGCCGCGCCGGCCCGCAACAAGATCGCCCTGACCAGAACCGCCGTAGGCGCCCTGCGCAGTATCCAGAAACAGCCACAAAGGGTGGAGAGCTACTTCAGTCAGAGAGATGCATGCTATGCCGCCGCGTAGCAATACTTCTGGCCCGGATCAATAAGGAGTTAGACTCAAAAACTGGCGTCAGGGCGGACGGCGGGCAATTGCCACTGCGCAAAAACCCTCACCAAGCAAAATTCCAATCGTCCTTTTATCAAGCTTTTTCGTAAGCACGGACACTTCGCGGACAGGTGATATTGTTGCCGCACGAGCTAGGATAATCCGGAGCACTTTGGGTCTGTGATCGAATGCCACCGTTCCCGTGTACACGCCCGGGAAAACTCTCGACAATTAACGATTAGTGGCCGCAAAGGCGGAAATGCGGGCGGCGGTGACGCGACCGGAAGCACCCGATCGGACGCGAGGTGAAGCGGTTGATTGAGGCTACCAGGGGAAACCGGAACGAGACCCGCGACCGCTGCCTGTTGCTGCTGATGTTCTGGCATTGACTCCCTGTCTCGGAAGCCTTCCAAATGAAAAATGACCAGGTGGCCACCGAAAGCCGCATGTTGCACGTCGCCCGGTTGAAGGGCGACCTGTCGACGACGGAGTCGCTGCGAGGTGACGCGCTAAGAGCTGTTGGTGCATGGCTCAGAGAACGCGCCTGGCTGAAGCCGGCTAGGTAATTAACCGGGTGTCGAGTCATTCGGGAATGCCTCGCGCAATTGTTGAATCCCCCACGCGCTGATCAGGTGTCTTGTCACATTGCTGTGCAAGATTTGCCGACGGTCATCAGCAATAATGAAAAGCATTAAAGAACGCCGAACGTGAGAGTAGGCGCGGTGCAGAAGTCCATCGTGGCGATGGCTTCACGATAATTGCTCAGAAAGCTACGATCAACAGGGTCTGAATGAGTCCAGAGAGGTTCAGGAAAAGCCTCTCGCGGAAGCGCCGAGGTTCCGAGATTGCGGCAGCTTTTTCGAGATACCAAAGGGGATATCCTAAAACGAACATGCTGTTAGCCCTTTTTATTTCAAACAACGTGAATCCATGGTGAGCAGCCAATTACTCCCTTACAATCTCTAACCTTATCTACCTTTCTCGACGTGTCTCTGCCTGGTTCAATGTTTATTAGTCAATAATTTGAGGCGCCACTCTGCCACCCGGATGCTCGCTTTCCTGAGTCTCATCGAGTAACTGAAGCAAAGCCGTTTGGCGGAACGGCTTCCTCGGGACACCTGCGTCCTTCAGGGCGCTTTTTGGCAGCGAATCGAGATGCGG
>Ga0364900_10355_pt1 | contig 12113 bp, 9 predicted proteins | sample ExccelJu500002D3_FD_206974 | JGI IMG/M metagenome (GOLD analysis project Ga0364900, IMG submission 206974) | Enriched cells from Trout Bog Lake Hypolimnion, Wisconsin, USA - BchlTB.July09.5000.02.D3 | ecosystem: Environmental > Aquatic > Freshwater > Lake > Hypolimnion/Profundal zone | place: USA...
AATAGCTGCCCGTATAAGCTCTTCTGCTTTCCGATCAGCTTCGGTGACAGGGGTTGAATCTCTTTTGCTGAAAACCTGAAGCGATTTTCGGGAATAATAGTCCAAGGTTAACCGGCCAGCCTGTTCGGCCAATTCAACGGCAAGCTGAAGATCGGAAGTCATAGTTTTCTACTCGTTATTAAGAACTTTAACAATAAAATGTAATATTATCCATTCCTGCATACTGAAAAGCAGTTATTCCTTTTTTTTTACAACCATTTAAGCTTAAAAGAACGAAAAGAAAGGAATACGAAGCGGCATACCGCATTATCCGTGCACCTGATAAACGGCATGAGGGTGCATGTGAGATAATTCTGAAAGAAAAAAAGCCGCATGGCAAGTTACTTAATCAATATCGTAAAACACAATGAAACGCTTAATTGCGGAACGTGAAAAAGCCCGTCTCGGAGGCGGGGAAAAGCGCATAGAAGCACAACATAAAAAAGGCAAATTTACCGCACGGGAACGTCTTGACATGCTGCTTGATGAAGGCAGTTTTGAAGAATACGATATGTTTGTCACGCACCGAACCACTGATTTCAGTCTTGATAAGGAGCAATATCTTTCAGATGGAGTCATCACGGGCCATGGAACCATAGATGGACGTACCGTCTACGTCTTCTCTCAGGATTTTACCGTTCTTGGCGGCTCCCTTTCAGAGACAAATGCCCTTAAAATCTGCAAGGTCATGGATCAGGCAATGAAGGTCGGAGCACCACTTATCGGAATAAATGACAGCGGAGGTGCAAGAATCCAGGAAGGGGTAAGAAGCCTTTCGGGTTATGCAAGTATTTTTCAGCGCAATATCATGGCTTCGGGAGTCATTCCCCAGATATCGGCTATTTTCGGGCCGTGTGCAGGCGGCGCTGTGTACTCTCCTGCACTTACTGACTTTGTTGTCATGGCTGAAAAGACCAGTTACATGTTTGTCACCGGGCCGAAAGTCGTTAAAACTGTTACCGGTGAAACCATAACTGATGAAGATCTTGGCGGAGCAACAGTGCATGCAACAAAATCAGGAGTCACTCATTTTGTAGGAGCTAATGAAACCGAGGGTATACTTCTGATAAAAAAACTGCTCAGTTACCTCCCCCAGAACAACCTTGAAGAACCGCCACTGGCCGTCTGCAGCGACCCTGCCGACCGGTTGGATGAGAAACTGAATACCATCATACCTGACAAGCCATCGATTCCTTATGATGTCAAGGATATTATTCATTCGATTGCGGACAATGGAGAGTTTCTCGAAGTACAGCGTCAATATGCCCGAAACATCGTTGTTGGTTTTGTCACTTTCAATGGAATATCAACCGGCATTGTCGCCAATCAGCCGAACTTCCTTGCCGGATGCCTTGACATTAATGCTTCACGTAAAGCTGCCAGGTTTGTCAGATTCTGTGATGCCTTTAATATCCCTATCGTTACCCTTGTCGATGTCCCTGGATTCCTTCCGGGAAGTGCCCAGGAGTTTGAAGGCATTATCAGTAATGGTGCAAAACTGATATTTGCTTACGGAGAGGCCACCGTCCCAAAAATTACGATCATCCTGCGAAAGGCCTATGGCGGAGCTTACATTGTCATGAGTTCCAAACAGTTGCGCGGAGACGTTAATTATGCCTGGCCTACGGCAGAAATTGCGGTCATGGGGCCAATCGGTGCTATTGAGGTGTTGTATAATCGCGATCTTCAGGCAATCGAAAACCCTGAAGATCGTGCAAAGTTTGTGTCTGATAATGCAGCTGAGTATCGTGAGAAATTTTCCAACCCTTATGAAGCGGCAAAATACGGCTATATTGATGACATCATTGAACCACGCAATACCAGGTTCAGAATAATCCGAGCCTTACAGACACTTTCGACCAAGAAGGATATCAATCCTCCAAAAAAGCACTCTACCATTCCACTATAACCGAAAACAAGTCAATGACCGCTTTTGTTCAAATTTTACCTGTTGACCTTTCAGCAATCTGCAGGGAACATATAGGCCTTGCCGTCATCGGTTACAGCGTCGTGTTTTTTTCCCTTTTTCTGCTTTTTCTGGTGTTCACTATCATTCCGAAATTTCTCACCCGCAACCTGAGAAAAAAGTTTCAAAAAGCGGGTGGCGAGGAAAAGGCCGCTTTTGCGGGAAATATGATTCAAGGAGAGGTCAGTGCCGCAATTGCCACGGCAATATCTCTTTATCTGGAAGAGTTGCATGATGAGGAAACTGCAATTCTAACCATAAAAAAAGTTGGCAAATCCTATTCTCCATGGAATTCAAAAATCTACAATGTCATTAATTTTAACCGTTTTCAACGATGAGGCGATATAAGTTCACGATAAGCGGAAACAAGTACAACGTTGAAATCAAATCTTTCGATGAAAACATTGCCGAGGTCGAGGTGAACGGAACCTCCTATCAGGTTGAACTTGGAAAGGAAATCAGAACACCCCATACGCCAAAACTTGTCAGGTACACTCCTCCAACCCCTCCAAAAGCTCCGGTACTCAATACCCCGGGCCTGAGCCTGATCAAGGCACCCCTTCCTGGTACAATTATTGCAATCAACGTCTATCCCGGCATGCAGATTAAACTCGACCAACCCGTCATCATCCTGGAAGCCATGAAAATGGAAAACAATGTTTTTGCTGAAAAGGGCGGTACCGTTAAAACAGTCAGAGTTGGCGTCGGTGATACCGTCATGCAGGGCGATGTTCTGATCGAAATTGAATAACACTATTATGGAAGGATTTGTGCGTTTTTTTGAACATTCCGGTTTTGTCAATACGACCCCGGGACACCTTTTGATGATTCTTGTCGGTCTGATATTCATTTATCTTGCCATCCGATATGAATATAAGCCACTTCTTCTCGTCCCGATAGGATTCGGTATCCTGATCGGTAACACGCCATTCGCTGAACATGCCGGAATGCACCTTGGCATATATGAGGAGGGCAGCGTTATGAATTATCTTTATATGGGCGTATTGAAAGGGATTTTTCCGCCGTTGATTTTTCTCGGAATCGGTGCCATGACAGATTTTTCGCCGCTGATTTCAAACCCCAAACTCATGCTCCTCGGTGCTGCAGCTCAGCTTGGCATTTTCTTAACCTACATCGGAGCCATTTCTCTCGGATTCAACAATCCGGAAGCTGCATCAATAGGAATAATCGGGGGGGCTGACGGCCCTACAGCAATATTTCTCTCTTCAAAGCTTGCTCCGCATCTTATCGGATCTGTCGCCATTGCCGCATACTCCTATATGGCCCTTCTTCCACTCATTCAGCCACCGATCATGCGTCTTTTGACCACGAAAAAAGAGCGCAGAATTAAAATGAAACCGCCACGCTCAGTAAGTAAACTGGAAAAAATTCTCTTTCCCGTTGTCGCTCTTCTTCTTACGGGATTTATTGCTCCGGGGTCGCTGCCACTTCTCGGCATGCTTTTTTTAGGCAATCTGCTGAAAGAGTCCACGGTAACAAAACGTCTGGCAGATACTGCAAAAAATGCCATGATCGATATTGTCACGATTATTCTTGGCGTCACCATCGGTGCCTCAACCCAGGCAACAACCTTTCTGACACAAGAATCTGTGTTTATTTATATTCTCGGCGCAACTGCCTTTATGATATCAACGGCCGGCGGGGTGCTTTTTGCTAAAATCATGAACCTTTTTCTTTCAACGGAAAACAGGATTAACCCGCTGATCGGTGCTGCAGGTGTTTCGGCGGTGCCAGACAGTGCGATTGTGGTTCAGATTGAAGGACTTAAAGCTGATCCTGACAATCACCTGATCATGCATGCCATGGCTCCAAATGTCGCCGGTGTCATCGGTTCAGCCGTTGCCGCCGGCATCATGATGAGTTTTTTATTGTAACATTTCCCCTGAAAATTTTTATCGCTTTTTTGTTGCTCCCTCTATGGTAGTTTTTCCTTTCAGGAAGTTCGCGATGTTCATAGATTTTCGTATTTTTGGCTTTTTAAAACCCTAATTCGTCTTCCGTATGAGCCAGCTCGATTTACTCAATATTGTCCAGCGTCCCAGAAGACTTCGCAAATCTGCCGCAATCAGAAACCTTGTGCAGGAAAACATCCTGACGGTCAATGATCTTGTCTATCCTCTCTTTGTCTGCCCAGGAGCCAATATTGTTGAAGAAGTATCTTCAATGCCCGGCAGCTTCAGATACTCTATCGAGCTGGCTCATACGGAAGACGAATTAGGGTTTTAAAAAGCCAAAAATACGAAAATCTATGAACATCGCGAACTTCCTGAAAGGAAAACTGAAGACGGCAGTGAAGCATTCAATGATAACGGCATCATTCAGGAGGCAATCAGAGCTATCAAGGCGAAAGTGCCCGACCTGTGCATCATGACTGATGTGGCACTAGATCCCTTTACACCATTCGGCCATGACGGTCTTGTTAAAGATGGCATTATCCTCAATGACGAAACCGTGGAGGTGCTTTGTAAAATGGCAATCTCCCATGCCAATGCGGGAGCCGATTTCGTCTCTCCAAGCGATATGATGGACGGCCGTATCGGCGCCATCCGCGAATCACTTGACGATGCAGGTTTCTCAGATATCGGTATTCTCTCTTACGCCGCCAAATATGCATCAAGCTTCTACGGCCCGTTCCGTGATGCACTTCACTCGGCACCACAGTTCGGTGATAAAAAAACATATCAGATGGATCCCGGCAATACCGACGAGGCCATGAAGGAGATAGAACTTGACATCATGGAAGGCGCGGATATTGTTATGGTGAAACCCGGTCTTGCCTATCTTGACATTGTCTATCGAACAAAAGAGCGCTTTGATATTCCTGTAGCGATCTACCACGTTTCCGGTGAATATTCCATGGTCAAGGCAGCTGCCCAGCGCGGATGGATTGACGAAGAACGCGTCATGATGGAGTCTCTGCTTTGTATGAAACGTGCCGGCGGAGACCTTATTTTTACCTACTATGCAAAGGAAGCCGCGAAAAAACTTCGCTGATCCTCTTTGAAAAAAGAATAACCCATTGAAAACGCCCGGCTGTACATTTCAGGACACAGCCGGGCATTTTACTGTTTAATGCCATGATACGATACTTTACTGCAGGAGAGTCACATGGACCTGCACTTTCGGCAATAGTGGAAGGTATGCCGGCGGGAGTTCCCATATCCTCAGAAGAAATCAACGCTCAGTTAGCCCGCCGGCAGCAAGGACATGGCCGTGGAGGACGCATGAAAATAGAGACCGATAAAGCTGAGGTGCTCTCGGGCATTCGTTTCGGCAAAACCATCGGTTCACCAATTGCACTGGTCATTAAAAACCGCGACTGGGAAAACTGGACATCCACTATGGCTCAGTTTGAGAAACCTGATGAGGAAATAACCAAAATCACGATTCCAAGGCCCGGCCATGCCGACCTGGCAGGACGGATAAAATACGGTTTTGACGATATCCGGCCTGTTATTGAGCGCTCGTCAGCCAGGGAAACTGCTGCACGGGTTGCCGCCGGTGCATTGTCCAAAGCGTTTCTTAAAACCCTCGGGGTTGAAATCGGCAGCTACATTTCGGCTATCGGACCGGCGGCGGAACCCTCTGCCAATCCACAGCTCACCGAACTCCTCAGCCAGGGAGCAGAAGCAGTTTCAACACAGGCCGACATCTCACCCGTCCGCATGATCGATAAAACAACCGAGGCAGCAGCTCTTGCGGCTATTGATGCAGCCAAAGAGAGTGGCGACACTCTCGGAGGGATCATCGAAATTTTTATCACGGGAGTACCCCCTGGCTTCGGAAGCTATGTACAGCACGACAGGCGTCTTGATGCTGCGCTCGCTGCTGCAATAATCTCCATTCAGGCTATCAAGGGTGTTGAAATTGGAAGCGCCTTTGATAACGCAGGAAAACCCGGTTCTCAGGTGCACGATGAATTTCACCTTATTACGGAACATGGCATCGTACGAAAAACCAACCGCGCTGGCGGACTCGAGGGGAGCATGTCAAGCGGTCAGGTCATTCATCTCCGGGCAGCGATGAAGCCGATCTCCTCGCTGGTCACTCCCCTGCTGTCTTTTGACATTGAATCGCTGCAGCCGACGCTTTCACGCTTCGAAAGGAGCGACACCTGCGCAGTCCCCGCAGCTGGCGTGGTCGCGGAGGCAGTTGTCGCACCGGTCATCGCAAATGCACTGCTTGAAAAGCTTGGTGGCGATCATCTGGATGAAATTCAGAAAAGACTTGCCCTTTATCGGGAAAACATCCGCAATACATTTTTCACATAGCCCTCTGAAGGAGCCTCGTTGCCAGAGATAACCAGCCCCTGGTTCATTGCAAAAGAAGGCTCCAGCACCTCATACCTGTCACAGGCTTTTCAGCTTTCGTATAACTTTCGCCGTTCAGAAAAGTACGGTCAGTGATGAACTGAAATATTTTACATTTTTTTGCTTTTACGTAAATAAAGTGTATTTATACAGTAAATATTAATGGAGAGTCAAAGTAAATCATACCCTTATGATAACCCTATATGAGGACAGGATTGAACAGCAGTCGGGCATACAGAGGATGATAAAGAGATGGTGCAGAAAATACCGGATTACCACTGTCGCAGTGATACTCTCATCGTTTCCCGAAGGCCGCACTTTTGCCTTGCCCATCGAAGGGCTGACTGCTGCTGGAAAAGCCACTATCAGCACACCATCTTCCACAAGCATGCATATCGTTCAGGAAAGCAGGCAGGCCATCATCAACTGGAAATCCTTCGATATCAACAATGGCGAATCCGTCAACATTACCCAACCAACATGCCAATCAACACTGCTCAATCGGGTATCAGGGAACAATCCTTCACAAATCTTCGGTACGCTTACAGCCAACGGACAAATTTTTCTGGTAAATCCGAACGGTGTGCTGTTTGCCCCAGGAGCCAGCGTAAACGCTGGAGGCGTGGTAGCATCAACTCTCGCAATCAGGGACAGCGATTTCCTCTCGGAAAAATACACGTTGTTCAGGGACGGCCCTGCCTGCTCAGTAATCAACCAGGGAAGCATGAACGCAGGTTTTATAGCACTTCTCGGCAGCTCCGCTGAGAACGCAGGCAGTATGATAACATCCAGAGGTTTGGCCGGAATAGCCGTTGGTGAGGGAATCACGCTCAGTTTCGATCCTTATGGACTTGTTGCAATAAAGGTAGACCAGGCGACCTATAACGCCCAGATAAAAAACAGCGGACTCATTGAAGCTGATGGAGGCACAATTGTGATGAGTGCATCCGCAGCTGACGCATTGCTTTCCTCAGTAGTCAACAACAGCGGCAAAGTGCGTGCCGGCACTGTCACAGAACACAGCGGCAATGTCAACATTGAGTCCGGCACCATTTTCAACAGTGGAAGTATCGATGCAGGAAACAAGATTGAAGCAACCGCTTCAGGTACAATGGTCAACACAGGAAAACTCAGCGCTCCCGAAATCAATGCTGCCGTTAATAACCTGGCTGATGCCGGATTATGGGACACAGGCGGATACCCAACCGGCGGCGATATCCTCATTAATGCTCTCGGCAGCATTGATATAACCAGCGCGAGCCGTATCAGTGCAGATGGCAGCCAGGGGGGGCATATCTCCATCACCGCAGGGAAAAAACTCTACCTCTCCGGAGAGCTCAGCGCATGCGGCAGCACTTACCAGGGCGGGGAGATACGAATCACTGCGCCGGAGACAACTGTTGCCGGCACATTGGCCAGGGCGGACGGAGAGAGCGGAGGCGGACGAATCTTCATAGGCGGAGGATGGCAGGGCAACGATCCTACTCTTGCCAACGCAGCAACCACAGTGGTTACATCAAGCAGCAGGCTGAATGCCAATGCTCTTGATAACGGCAGTGGCGGCACCGTAGTGATCTGGTCTGACCAGTCAACCTCCTTTGCCGGCACTATCGAGGCTAAAGGGGGAATAAACAACGGCAACGGTGGTGAGGTCGAGGTATCGAGCCATGACAAGCTAACTTTTGAAGGCAACGTCATAGCCGCCGCCCCAAAAGGCGAAAACGGGCTGCTGCTGCTCGACCCGCGAAACATAACTATTGACGCTAATCCAACAGCTCAAACCTTCTATCTCATTCCGTTAGTTGATGCCAACCCGGAAGCAGGCAGCCAGCATGGGTCCGGAAAAATAGTTGAACTCTCAAACGGCAATATTATTGTTGCCACTCCATCAGATGATTTTACAGCGACAAATGCAGGTACAGTCCGTCTCTACAGACCGGATGGAACACTGATCTCTATGCTGACCGGTTCAACGGCAAATGATATGGTAGGAAATGATCTCATTGCCCTTGCTGGCAATAACAATGCTGTCACCTCAACAACAAACTGGTCTAACTCAGGCCTGGCGAATGCTGGTGCAGTGACATGGATCGATGGCACCACAGGTATCAGCGGGAATGTGTCTGCGGTAAACAGCCTGGTCGGTTCTTTTGCCAATGATGAAATCGGCTCCAAGGTAACAGCGCTGGCAAACGGCAACTATGTGGTGAGCTCTCCTCACTGGAACAACAACATCGGTGCAGCAACATGGGGTGATGGCTCTACAGCGGGTAATCGACTGGCAGGCATAGTATCTGCAGCAAACAGCCTGGTCGGCTCCTCACCCAACGATGCAATTGGCTCTAATGTGACTGCTCTGCCAAATGGAAACTATGTGGTTGGCTCAGGATATTGGGACAATGGCACAGTCACTGATGTTGGTGCAGTAACCTGGTGCAGTGGGCTTGGCAGTACTGTCGGGCCTGTAAGTGCAACCAACAGCCTGGTTGGTTCGACAAAAAATGATTTCATAGGAGCGAGTGATTCGGGGTTGTGTACAGTCACTGCTCTGACCAACAGCAATTATGTCGTCTGCTCAGGATATTGGGACAATGGTAAAGCCATCAATGCCGGAGCGGTAACATGGGGAAGTGGAGTTGGGGGTACGGTTGGAGCCGTTAGCGCCGACAACAGTCTGGTCGGCTCTAAAACAAGTAATCAGGTTGGATGGGGAAGTGCGGCCATTACAGTGCTGAACAACGGAAATTATGTGGTGACCTCTGGGTTCTGGGACAATGGAACAGTTGCCAACGTTGGTGCAGTGACTTGGTGCAGCGGGCTCGGAGACACGGTTGGAACTGTCAGTGCTGCCAACAGTCTGATCGGCACTACAAAAAATGACTACATCGGATCTGATGATGCAGCGTCAAATAACGTAAAAGCACTGAGTATGGAAACTATGTGATTTGCTCCAGATATTGGGACAACGGTACCACAGCCGATGTTGGGGCAGTAACCTGGGGAAACGGAGCTGGAGGCACGGTTGGAACAGTCATGGCGACCAACAGCCTGACTGGCTCTCTTGCCAATGACCTTACTGGCTCTACAGTAACGGCACTCACCAACGGCCACTATGTGGTTGGCTCTCCAAACTGGAACAACGGTGCCGGCGCAGCGACCTGGGGTAACGGGGAAACGGGCGGCACACGATTGGCTGGCACCATATCTGCCAATAACAGTCTGATCGGCTCTTCACCCGGTGATGGTATTGGCACAAATATAACTGCTCTGACCAATGGCAACTTTGTCGCGAGTTCTGGATATTGGGACAAAGTTAATGCTGACAATAGCGTCGTAACTGATGCAGGAGCCGTCACCTGGTGCAATGGGGATGGGGGCACGGTCGGGACTGCAAGTGCCACCAACAGCCTGATTGGATCAACCAAAAATGACTACGCAGGATCAGATGATGCAAAATCGAATAACGTGACTGCGCTGACGAATGGCAACTATGTGGTGAGTTCAAAATATTGGGATAATGAGAAGGCGGTCAATGCCGGGGCTGTCACATGGGGCAATGGAGTGCTGGGCTCTGTCGGTGCAATCAGCAGCAGCAACAGTCTTGTCGGTTCTAAAACAGGCAATCAGGTTGGCAGTGTAACAGTACTGCCAAATGGCAATTACGTCATCACCTCGCCGTTATGGGACAATGGTTCTGCCACCAATGCTGGTGCGGTCACGCTTGGTGATGGTCTTGGAGGCACAGTAGGAGCTGTGTCCCTGTTCAACAGTATGGTCGGCTCAACAAAAGAGGATCAGGTTGGCTCTGGCGGTATCACTCCTCTCACTGTGGGCAACATGAAGGGTTGTTTCGTTGTCAGCTCTCCTGCCTGGCTGAACAACACAGGACGGGTTGATATTATGACCTCTGTCCCAGTGTCTCAGCAATACTCATCCCATCCCGGTACAGATAACACCTTCACTCCCGATGCAATCACCGCTCTGCTCAATGCCGGTGACAATGTGGTTCTGAAGGCCAACAACGACATAACGATTATTTCGCCCATTCTTACGAATAACCAAAGCACCAAAAGCGGTGACCTTGCACTGAATGCCGGGCGGAGTATTCTGATTAATGCCAACATCTCAACCAACAACGGCAACCTGACTCTGGCAGCCAATGATACCGCGGAGAACGGAGTGGCAGATGCCTTCCGCGCTGAAGGCAGCGCCGTGATTACCATGGCTCCCGGCTCAACGATCAATACCGGTAATGGAAATGTCAGCATCGAACTGCGCGACGGAGCAGGTAAAACCAACAGTGAGAGTGGTGACATTACCTTACGTGATATCACAGCAGGCAACATCAGCGCCGTTAACTATGGCCTCACTACAGGTGCAGGCATAACACTCGCGTCCGGAACACTGGCGGCCAGTGCCACAAGCGGCAGCAGCATTGTGCTGGCTGGTAAGGATTTCGACAACAGCGCGGGGGGAATACTCTCGACTTCCGGCACTTCCCGATGGATAGTTTATTCGGAGAGTCCCGGTGCTACCATAAAGGGCGGGTTAACGTCTGACTTCCGTCACTACAACGCTGCCTACAGCAATTACCAACAAGAGAAAGTAAGTGAGTCGGGAAACGGGTTTATCTACACTTCCGCACCGGGGACTCTATCCGTCTCTACAACTCTTGCCGGCGGAAGCGCCAGCAGTGTCTACGGGAGTGCACCAACAGCCACTTACGGGTTTACGCTGACCAGTGCCGATAACGAAGATAACGTCGGAAATATCGGCCTTACGGGTTCAATGATTTTGACAGGGGTGCCGACAGCCACCTCGAACGCAGGCAGTTACACCATCAGCTATGGCGGAGGTTTCTCAAGCAGCATCGGATTGACTTTTTCTGCCGGTACCGGGCTGAAATATATCGTTGAGAAGAGAGCAATCAGCATTTCGGCTGATGCCCTCAGTAAAACCTACGGCGACGCCGATCAAACACTGACCTGGATGGCAGAAACCCAGGCCGGGAGCCGTGGGCTCATGCCTGGCGATAGCTTCAGCGGAACACTCGGACGAGCGGCAGGCGAGAATAGCGGTGTCTATGCGATCAATCAGGGAACTCTCGGAAACAGCAATTATGCGATCGGCTACAGTGGTAACAACCTGACCATCCATCCGCGCCCGATTACCTTAAGTGCCACAGCAACAGGCAAGATCTATGGTGAAACTGACCCCAAACTCGCGGTTGACATAACCAGCGGAAGCCTGGGAAACGAAACAGTGAGCGATGCACTGAGTGACGTTACCGGTACCCTGACCCGTCAAACCGGCAGTAGTGTCGGCTATTATGACATCGTCCTCGGTTCCGGGAAAAAAACAAGTAACTACGCCGTAACTTTTGAGGCCGGCAACAATGCCTTCTCAATCACCAAACGGCCGATCAACATTACTGCCGACGACAAAAGCAAAACCTACAGTATTACCGATCCTAAGCTGACATGGCTGGCTGAAACAAAAAGCAACGGTCGCGGAATGCTTTCAGGTGACAGTTTCAGCGGCACACTCGGACGAACTGCCGGCGAAAATGTTGGCACCTATGAGATAACGCAAGGCTCACTTGATAATGCTAACTACGCCATTACCCTGGTGGGAGGTGAGTTGACCATCAATCAGCGTCCGATTACCCTGCATGCCACTGTCAAAAACAAGATTTACGGTGAGGAAGATCCAAATCTGGCTGTGAGCATCTCCAGCGGAAGCCTGGGCAGCGTCACCGTCACTGATATGTTAAGCGA
>Ga0364900_10278_pt1 | contig 11975 bp, 4 predicted proteins | sample ExccelJu500002D3_FD_206974 | JGI IMG/M metagenome (GOLD analysis project Ga0364900, IMG submission 206974) | Enriched cells from Trout Bog Lake Hypolimnion, Wisconsin, USA - BchlTB.July09.5000.02.D3 | ecosystem: Environmental > Aquatic > Freshwater > Lake > Hypolimnion/Profundal zone | place: USA...
ATTTCCGAAAACTGCATTTCGGAGTTGAGTTGAGGCTGCAGGTTCAGGTTTGACTGCGGCTGGTATCATGGCGCAAATCTCCAATCTTTATGGAGCCGAGAAACGGTAGAATTGCCGCGGCTGGTTGGTCGCGGTCAGGTCAAGGTTGGTAAAAGGGCTGGCCGATATGAGGTTCGTACCCGCCAGCAGCGTCCAGTTGGTGGCCGGCCAGGTGAGGTTGGTGCTGGATCGCAGCGAATAGACCGCCCCCAAATGCCCCGTGGAAGCGAGGCAGAAGCCGCCGCCGGCTGGCAACGAAAGGGATTGCACGGTGGGAGGAATCGCGGGCGTCCAGCGAACCGCCTCGCCGCTGGAGGCCCCCAAGGTCATGCTCAACGTCGCGGTGGAGTCCACCGTGAAACGGTCAATGCGAACGTGGGTGTGCGTCGGCACCGAGGGGTCTTGCGAATAGACGTTCTGGATGTATTCCTGGCCGGGCGTCAAGAAGTCCAGCGGCAGGTTGAAGGTGCGCGTCGAGCTGGCGTTCATGGCCCCGAGGTACCAGTCCGTACCGGTGCGCCGCGCGATGACCGCGTATTGGCTGATGCTGCTCTGCAAAACCCGGGTTTCATCCCAAACCGTTGGCATATAGGCGTAAAATTCCAGCTCCGGCACTTCCGTGATCATGTCGGGGGCGCCACTGACATACGCATAAGAATTGGTGGGGCGATCATACCAGTAAAGGTACTGCCACGGGCTGTAGAAGCAGACCGCCTTCGCGAGCTGATAGGCATAACTCCAGTTGTTGGTCACGCGCGCGTCGAAATAGCACACGGTATGATCTGCCCCGCCAACCAACATGCGCGAAAAAAATTCCGTGGTGTCATTTGCCGTGCTCGGCGTGGTTTCATCGCCGGCAATGCCTTCCAGGGTCATCAGGTTGGGGTAAGTCTGGGTGTACCCGGATGGGCGAAATTCGTCATGCGCCTCCATCATGATCTGATTGGTCGCGCAGATGCGCGCCGCCTCGTTCACTGCCTCCACGCACTGCTGGAGGCCAGCCCCGGTGTTGTTCCCGACGAAGCCGTACTTGATGCCTCGCACGCCCCAGCTTTTGTAGAGCGGCGGAAGCAGGCCCAGTTCATTGGTCATGGCCAGCCAGTTGACGTAGAGGATGATGCCGATACCATTGGTGGTGCCGTAATTGATGACGGTGTGCAAGTCCAACGGGCCGGGCGACCTGCTCGGATCCACGTTGACATTCGTGGCGGTGAGAGTCGTGCTTTCCGGCCCGTACCAACCGGCATCGAACTCGACATATTGAAGGTGATGTTTGACCGCAAAATCCACGCAGGCCAGACCGCCGGTGGTCGTTAGCGTACTCTCGCGGATGACCTTGCCAGGTTTTATCCAAGCGGTGTTGGTCAAGGCACAGGGATCGTTCAGGTTCAGCACGAGAAAGTCGTTTTCCATGAGTTGGCCGGGGCGGCTGGCGGGCAGGATAAAGCGCCAGGGCGTGGTGAATGGCAGCGAGCTGTTCACCGCGTTGTCCAACACGCTGACCAGACTGTCCGGTTTGCCCGAAAGGGGGCCAAATTTCATTCGCGAGTAATCCACCAATCGGGCCTCGCCGACGGCCACATAGAGGTTGGTGGCCAACTGCACCGGCAACGGACGTTCGCAGCCGGAGGTGATCCCGCTGATCGTGGTTTGGGAATACACGCCCTGCGCGGTGTAGGTGGCCCAGGTGGTGTAGTTTGCGGCAAAGCGAAACTCCGTCTGTTCCGTGAGATTGCTGGCCCCGGCCAGATTGGCTTGCGCCGGAATGGTGTAGCAAAAGGCCGCGCCTTCGTTGTAGGCGCGAAACGTCAATTGCAGCAGGCGGTTAGGCAAAACTGTTTCCTGCACGGTGGCCACGAGTTGATGGTAATTGTTGGCAATCGAACTGCGCTCGCCATAGACCGGTTGCCAAGTGCTATTGTTCGTGGAAAACGCCTCGCTGATGAGATTCAGATTTTGTTGCAACAAACCGCTGCCAAAGGTCAAACCCAGCTTTGACGTGGCAATCAGCGTCTGGCCCGTGAGGCTCAAGCTGTACACCGGGCAACTCACCGACCCGTCGAAGTTGCTCAACGCAAAACTCAATGTCAAAGTTCCGTCGGGGGACGACAATTGAGCCACCGCAGGGAACACTTGAATCATCAGGGTCGTGTCGCTGCTCAAGCCCCCCGCATCCGTCACGCGCACGGTAAAAGTATCGGCGCCGACGTCGCCTGAGCCGGGCGCGCCGCCCAGCGCGCCATTGGCGGCCACGGTCAGCCAGGCCGGCCCGCTCACTTTGCTGAAGGTCAGGGTGTCGCCCGCATCCGGATCACCCGCGTCGCCAGCCAAGGAGCCAGTGTAGGTGGTATTGGGGTTGGCTGGCGACCCGGTCAACGGGTTGGTCGTCCAATACGGTGGATGATCCACGTTGTTGGTGGCAACAATAACGGCCAGCGTACCGCTGGTGACCAACTGGCTGGTGTCCCAGCCATTGCCCGGCCCCGGCGTGGACGGAATCAAGCTGGTGAAACCACCGCTGTAGCTGGCGGCGTCGAACAGTTTGAACCGGTCGCCCGGCGCGTAGGCGCTGCCGAGATTGCTCACGATCAAGGTGCCGCCATAACTGACGCTGGTCAGGCCGCGCACCAGATCGTTCGTGGGCACGTTCTTGTTCACTTCCATGACCGTGGTACCGGACAGTATCAGCGTGTTGCTGATTGTCAGCGGGCCCAAGCCACTGGGCGACAGAGTTCCACCCGCCAGAACGGAAACCGGTCCGGCAATGACGCCGTTGCCGCCCAGCGCGCCGTTGCTAACGGTCACCAAACCCGGACTGGAGTTCGTGCCGTTCAGCAGCAGCGTGCCGCCGCCTTGCTTGGTCAGCGTGCCGCTGCCAGTGATGGCGTTGCTGATGCGCTGGCCGCTGGCGACATTGAAAACCAGCATGGCATTGTTGGTGATCGGGCCGCTGATCGGCGAGTCAAAGTTGCCATCGCCAAAAGTCAACCTGCCAGCGTTGATGGTGAGCCCCCCGGCACAGCCGTTGGTGCCGGTCAGTTGGAGGTTGCCGGCCCCGTTCTTCACGAGCGCCAGATTATTGGCTGGAGAGATGCCCCCGCCCAACGCGCCGGCGAAGTAATTATCGGTGGCATTGCTCACCGTGAGAATGGAGACGGTGGTGGCGTTGCCACCCGCCACCCAGCAGGGGTTGGCAATGCCGCTGGGGCAATTCAAGCCGGTGAACATCTGATTGACCGCCAAGGTCGAGTTGCCAAGCACCAGCCGCCCGTAATCGTTCCAGTTGTTGTTCAGCGCCCCGCTGATGCCCAGCGTCAACGCTGTCGTGACCGGCAGCCGGTTGTTGCCGTTGATCAGTTGCAGGGTTGTTCCGCCGCCCACGATCGTCTTGCCGAGGTAGGTGCTGGCGTTGGTCAGCGCGCAAGTGTTCTTGTTGGCGGCGGAATTTCCGCAGACCAACTGTAGCCGGCCGGCACCGGAGATAACCCCGTTCAGGGTAAAGGTTTGACCCGACGCGCCAACGTTGAAATCAATCGTGCTGTCGCCCGCTAACACCATATTGGCGGCGACCGTTCCGCCTGCGTTCCCGGTAATGTCATACGCACCCGCCGCCAGGCCACCATTCAGTCCGTCACCGCTAATTGTGATTTGCTGAGGAAACGGGGACAGGGTGTAGCCACTATTCGCCCCGGAAATCCGCAAGGTCGCATTGGAATACACCGTGACGTTCGTCAGATTCAGCACCATCGGGTTCAGGCTCGAGCCGTTAATATCCACATAGAGACCGGTCGGAGTGGTGTAGGAAGCGTTGCCCGGCGTGCCAACAATCAGGGAGCCGACGATGTCATTGGTGGCGGCGTTCAAACGAAGGCTGATGCTGGTTTCATTGGTGGTGACAGCCATGACGCTCAAGCCATTCGGGGCGACGACGGGAGCGCTGATCACGTTGAGCGCGCTCGCACAGCCCAACTGGATGGATGGCGAGCTGCCAGTGAAGGCCAGAACGGAACCGCCCGAGGTACCAACAGTGATGGCGCCGCTGCCGAGATTGGAAAAGATGATGCCGCCAACGGTCACGCCGTTGGTGATCGTCACGGTGTAAGCGGTGTTGGTCACGACACCCAACACTGCGGTGTACTCATTGGCGTTATTCCAGGGAACATTCGCGGCGCCGTTCCACCAGTTGGTGTTGTTCGCTGATACACCCCAGTTTCCCGCGCCGTCATTCGGTCCCGGGCTGGCGGTGGTCGGCATGGCATCCCAGGTCAGATTGGCGGCATGGACGGCAAAGCTGGCCAGTACGGTCAGAATCGCGCCAGCTCTGATCAGCGAACGATTGATGGGAGAGAATCTGACTGGGGCTGGCATGGTTGTTAAGTGTTCAAGCCAGACGAATGAGAAACCGCGGCCCGCCTGGGTTGCTAATTTTATCAATGTTCATACGTCATAATGTTGATCTGTCAAAATTGCCGGCCCGCGGCGCAACCCAAACGCCGCGGGCCGGACTTGTCCCAAACCAACCGTCTAACTTCCCGCCAGACCCATGAACTGGCGGAAATTGATCCAACCGGACGCGCACCCTCACGGATGGCGCAACCGATAGAACACGTTCGCCTGCGCCGGATTGAGCGTAATGGTGTAGCTCGTCCCCGCTGCCGTGTTGGAGAGGTCGTACCAGTCCGCCGGCACTGCCAGGTTCACGGAGTTGGATTGCACGAGCCAGCCCAGATGATCCGCCGGCCAGGTCAGCGTCAGCACACCGCTGCTGATACTGGCAATAATGTTCGTCGGGTTGGCGGCGATGCCATTGATGACGCTTAGCACACCGTTGGTTGGATTGAAGTTCCAAGCCAACCCAGCGCCGGGCGAGCCCGAAATGCTGGAGAAATTATTGGTGGCACTCACCGCGCTAAACAATGTGAATTGGCTGCCATTGGTCAAGGCGCCCTCCAGATTGGTCACCACCAGGGTTCCCCCGTACACCACATTATTCAAACCCGTCACGAGATCGCTCATGCCGAGGATTGGGTCCACCGCCATCAACACCGAGCTGCCCGCGTTCAGAGTCAGGTTGCTGTTGATGGCAAGAGTGCCGATGCCATTGGTGCCAGGAGCCAACTGTCCGCCGTTTTGCACCGTGACGGCGCTGCCAATCACGCCGACCCCGCCCAGCATGCCGCCGGCCACCAGGACCGGTCCGCCAGCCGCGAGCGAACCGTTCACCAGCAACGTGCCATTGCTGACGATGGTATTGCCGGTGTAGGTGTTCGTGGCGGCCAGGGTCAGCGTGCCCGCGCCGCTCTTGGTCAGCTTGCCGCCAGCGGTCAGGTCTTGCAGTACCTGTGCCACCGTGATCCCAATGCCGCTGCCCACATTGAAATTGGCGCCGTTGGCAGTGAGGTTGGCGGCGGTCAGACCGCTCAGGTAATTCGTGCTCGAGGCGTAGGGAGACAAATAGCCAGTGGTAAAGTCGAAGGTGAGATTGGCCGTGCCTGCCGGGGTGGGGAAGGCGGGCAGCGTCACCTGCGCACCGCCGCCGAGGTAAATACTGGCGCTGCTGCTGGCGGCCGCCACCAAATGCTGGAAGTTAGTGGCGACAAATGTTCCATTCGTGAGGTTGAACGTCGCGGTGGTTGCAGTTGCACCAGCTTGCCCGCCGATGGACAAGTAGCCAACGGTGGCCGCGCCGCCCGTTTGGTTAAACGCCACCGTGCAGCCAGTCACAGTGGAATCATCCCGCCCGACGGCTAGTTCCGCCGCCGGCATGTTCAAAATCCCGGAACCGCTCAAATTAAAAGTGCCAGTATCGTTGGCATTGACGCCAATCATGACACCGCGGGTGGTCCCAACAAAACTCTCGGCAAGCGTGCCGCCGCTCAAATTATAGGTGCCGGTGGAGCCAGAACCATTGCCCAGCAACAAGTCGAGGTTGTTGGCGGTAAACGACACGGTGCCGCCGCTTTGATTCACAATGCCGATGCCGCCTGTGCCCGCACCCACATAGCAGGCGACGCCGCCCAGATTAAGCGTGCCCCCGGTGATACCCAACGTTCCGGCGACCCCTGCGGTGTTGCCCACAGTGGTGGTTCCAAGAGTGGTGGCACCCCAGTTGCTGACATCCAACTCGCCACTGCTCACCGTGATGGTGCCAGTGAGGGTGTTCGAGCCCGAAAGCGCAAGCGTGCCCGTGTCGGTCAAGGTCAGCCCGCCCGTACCAGAGCCGTTGTTGGCAATAATGCCTCCGTAGGTCAACGTCTGGTTGGTGAGCACATCTATGGTGCCAACGCCCGAACCGGCCGCCGGCCCCACTGCCAGACCACGATTAGCATTGAGCGTGAAACCGCTGGTCACGGCCAGAGTGCTGTTGCTGTTAATCACCACGTTGCCGACAGCGGCCTTGGCCGGATCGGCACCCAGGTTTTGGTCCGCGCTGACGGACAGCGTGCCGGCTTGAATCACGGTCGGGCCGGTATAGCTGTTGGTGATGGCCATGGTAACGGTGCCAGAGCCGGTCAGTGTCACTCCGTTGGTGCCGCTGATGCCACCCGCGCCGCTGAACATGTAACCAGCAGCGGTGTTCACGACCACAGATGACGGCGACACCGCCGCCGGAATGTTCACGGAATAAATCGCCGCGGTGTCGTCAAAGGTCACCGGTTCGCCATTGGTGAAAACATAGCCGGGAATGGCGGCACCGCCGGTCTCGCCCCAATTGGTGCTGGTGTTGATATCCCAGTAATTAATCCCCCCACCCGGCGCATACCCCCCATTGCCAATCCACGTATAAGCCGAGACCGAGCCGCTGACTTGCAACACCACTTGGTTGCCCACATAAGCAACGGCATAAGTCTTGGGCGACCGGCTCGCGACGGTGAAATTGGCCGCCGTGCCTCCGAGCGTGCCATTGACTGTCAACAGCGGGTAATTGCCGTTGGGAATCGGATTCGTATTGCTTAGGACGATGGTCGTCACGCCGCTGGGCGTGAGATTGCCTGCCACATTGATGGTGCTGGCGGTGGCCAGGTTGGTGATGTCAAATACCAGCGCGTTGGCATTCAAGGCGAGATTGCCGCCGAGTGACAGGGTGGCCACGGTATTGGACCCGCCCACGACCAAAGTGGTGCCGCTCGTCATGGTCAAGTTGCCGGCCAAGCTTACCGCCTGCAACGTCCCGTTGCTGATCACGGTGTTGCCGGTGTAGGTGTTCCCGCCGGAGAGGGTCAGCGAGCCCAGACCAATCTTGGTCAGCGTGCTGCCCGAACCGTTCAGCCCGGTGGCCCAAGTGACGTTCTGCCCAGCCGTGTCCACATTGAAAGCCTGGCCATCGGCGGAGCTGAAATTACCCGAATAATCATACTGGTTTACGCCCGAATATTGCAGCCAGCCGCCATTCAATGAAATGGTGCCGCCGGCGCCCAGCGGACCGGCCGTGGTGGCGCTTTGCGGCGCCCCAAGATGGACCGTGCCGTTGGTGAGAAAGGTGCCGCCGCTATAGGTGTTCAGGCCCAACACCGTTACCGTGCCGGGGCCATTGTAATTCACCACGCCGGAACCGGAAATCACATTGCCCACGGTGATCGTGTCGCTGCGGTCAAAAGTCAGCGTCCCGTTATCGGCCACCGGCAGGTTGTTGCCGAGCGAGCCGAGGGTGTCGCCATTGCCAATCTGGAGCGTGCCGCTGGAGATCGTCACCGCCCCGGTCAGATTATTGGTCACATCCAGAATCAGGGTGCCAGTGTTGTTGAGGGTCAGGGTTCCCGGGCCGGTCAGCGAACCCTGATGGTTGGACGAGATGAATTTGTAGGTGTTGGTGGAGTTCAACGTAATACTCTGCGGATTGACCGCCTGCGCCAGATCCACCGTGCCGGCAGCGTTGAATTCATCGTCAAAGGTCACAAGGTCCAGCGGACCATAGGCCACAAAGCCGGCGGTGCCATCGCTGTTGGTCCAGTTCAGCGTGCTGGAGTCCCAAACGTCGCTGCTGTTGGCGGTCCAGATGACCGTGGCGGGATTCACCACCAGCAAGGTCGCCGTCACGGTGTTCGTGGAATACGTGGTCGCCCCGATGGTGTTGGTGGCATAGCAAACGACCTGGTCTTTGTTGTCCCCCAACGTCGGCACGAAGGAAAAGCTGGTGTTCGTGGCGTCGGGAACCGGGACGCCGTTGGTGAACCACTGGTAGGAAATGGGCAGGTAGCCGACCGCCGTCGCCGTGAAGGTGGCGTTGGTCCCAATGGCCACGTCCGTGCTGGCGGGCTGGGTGGAGAAGGTGACCGGGCCGTCCGCCAAAACCTGGTTGGGTCCCAGATTGTCGCTTTGCTGGAGGCTCAAGGTATTCAGCGCGCCATTGTAAATGCGAAATTCGTCAAAGCTCGCGTTCAAGTATCCTGTGTTAATACCGAGGTATCCAAGGAAGGAGAGGCCATCGTTGACATCCGCAAGGGCCACCGTCGCATTGGTGTTGTTGATGGCCGCCAGCACGCCGTTGGTGTAGATGGCGATGGTCTTGTTCAGCGGATCCCAAGTGTAGGCAAGGTGCACCGTGAGACCGTCCAGGGAGGTGCCTGAATCCAACGATTCGTCAACTTGCAGGCTTCTTCCGGCTTCGATCTGCGGCGACCCGCCGCCATCGAGCCGAAGGCCAAAGAAATCCACGGGTGAGGTGCCACCGTTGTAGGAGCCGTTAAATATAAAGACCCATTGGTTGGCCACGCTGGCGCCAAACGTGGCCCAGAACTCGACCGTCAACGCGGTCGCGCTGCTGCTGGTGTAGAGGCTGGCCGGCAACTGCATGTAAGTGCCGGTCGAGCCGTCCAGGACCAACTGGCCGCCGCTGATGTAGGCGTGGCCGAAATTCGTCCCATTGGCGCCGCCGATGCTGTCGGTGTCGTCCGCGGTAAAACTGTAGCGATGGCTCAGGAAATTCGCCGCCCCCACCACCAATTTGGCTTCGACGGTGCTGTTGCTGTAGCCGAGCGTGTTCGTCACCACACAATCATAATAGCCGGCATTAAAGGCGGCCACGTTCGGGACGGTATAGGTCGTGTTGGTGGCGCCGGCGATACTGTTCGAGTTGAAGCGCCATTGGTAGCCCAAGGTGCTGCCGGTGGTGGAAGCCCCCACACTGAAATTCGCGGTCCCGTTATAATCCACGTTCTGCGAGGATGGTTGCGCTGTGATGGTCACCGCCGGGGAAAAAAACTGCATCTGGTTGGCCGCGCGGCAAACCTTGCTGAAGCGCACTTCATCAATGCAACCGGGGAAAGAACCGCCTCCACCCCGTCCGTAATTGCCAATAACCAAGGGCGATCTATTGCCGCCCCAGCTTGCACCCAGCGCATACGGGGTCGCGTTAAGCACATGCGCCGAGCCATTGGCGGGGTCCAGGCGAGTCCAATAGAGGGTCACGTTGGTGCCGTCATAGGTCGCCGCCACGTGATACCAGGCATTCGACACCACGGCATCCGGGCCGCTCGTTGGGATTGTGCCGGCGGTAGTGTCGCTAGTAGTACCAGTAACGTCAACGGCGATAAAATTGATGCTGGAGATGCCGGCGGTGGTGGTGATCCTAAACTGAAACCCGCGGTTGGTTCCGCTGCCACCGATGGCCTCGGCAGTAGCGAAATAATAGGTCGTATTCGGGAGCGGGCTTTGGTTCGGCTGAACCAGCATCTCCACGGTCCAGGGTGTGTTACCGCCGTTGCCCATATTCAGTGCGGACAGGGGGACATAGTCGGTGTAATCAGTGGTGTTATCAAAAATCCCGTTGGTATTGTAATCACAGCCAAAACCGAGACTGTTGCCGCCGGCATTCGTCATGCACCCGCCAAAAGAAATGGCGGTGGGCGAATTGGTCGAATAGCCGGTGGCTCCCAAAAGGTTTGTAGCGGCATAGCCACTGGCACTGCCGGGGTAAATCGTGGTCGAAATGAAATTATGCCCAAAGGTGCCTGGGTTGGTGACCGTGGTGGTTCCCGACGCTTGGTCAAAGTGGAGCAGAATCAGGGTGTTGGCATCCGCCGTGTACGGTCCGGTGAGATTGGCCAGCGCCCAGCGCGGGGCCAGGGTGGCCAGGAGCAGACCAAGCCACAAGGAGAGATTTTTCATGATTTGCGCCAGGGTCTTCTTTGATTTTGAGGTTTTCATAAAGTTGTTTCGTTCATGGTGTTCAGGCAACTGATGGCTGTGTTGATGGTTTATATGGCTGTTTAGGGCAAAGGCCAATGCCGGCAGCAAAGCCAGCTTGCGGCGCGGGGCTGAAGTGGCGATGAAAATGTCGCGTGTTGATTTCATGTTGTGTTTTTGTCGCGTTTTGCTTGGTTGTATTGCCACATTATCCGCCTCCCTAAAATAACGTCCACAGATTTTCCATCATCCTTTTGGATGATGGCACCATGGCGGGTGGAAACGCCGGTGGCTCCGGCCCCGAGCGCCTGCGCCGCCGGGCAAATCGCCGCTTGACCGCTTGGTTCATGACGAATTGCCTTGGATTCATTCGTAAAGTTCTTGCAACCAACCTCATGGTCTTCCATGAACCCCGAACTTGCCAACTGCCGGAGCGCCGGTCAGCGACCGGCTTTGGGCGTCCGATCACAAAGTGCGTGCCCACTCATCAACTCGGAACACAACCGGTCACGCTTGCGCCGTAAGCCGGCTGCAAGCCGGCGCTCCGGTTCATGGCCGGTGAGCAGGTCTAAGAGAAACAAGGAGCTTCCCATGAACCGGCTCCTTCCCAACCCGTCACCCAACCCTGTAGATGGCCAAAGTTGTCGCGGGCTTATGGCGCGACCATCCGGTAAAACACATTGGCCTGCGTCGGGATCACGGTGATCGTTACGTTGGTGGCATTGACCAGGCCGTCGGGCGGATAATTGAACCAAGCATTGGTGGCCACTAGGCCCACGCTGTTCGTTTGCAATATCCAGCCCTGGTTGGTCGGCCAAGCCAGGGTCAGGCTGCCGGCGCCAGACGAAACTTGCAGCACCGGCGGATTGGGGTTGATGATCACCGGATTGGCAATCGCCAAAACGATGTGGCCGGCACCATCATTCACAATGAGCGCGTTGGTCGCGGCTCCGGTCTGCACCGTGTCAAACACCGGTGTTGCGGTGAACGAACCGCAGATGCTGCCGCTGGTGAAGTTGAACAGCACGTTGGTGCCGATGCCCAGATTCGCATCGCCAGCAGTGTTGATCTCAATGATGCTGCCGTTGGGCGTCAACGTCCCGCCCCCGGCCACCACTACCAGGTTGCTCGCTCCTCCCGCCGTGGTCACCTCAAACCGGTTGGTGGACACGGCATTCAAGGTCAGGTTGCTGTTGATGGTCAGCGTGCCAATGCCGTTGACACCGGCGGCAAGATAGGCGCCGGCATTCATGGTGGCCGCGCCGCCAATCGTGCCCACGCCACCCAAGGTGCCGCCATTGGTCACCGCACCGGCGCCCAAGGCGCCGTCCACCAGCAAAGTGCCGTTGCTGATAATGGTGCTGCCGGCATAGGTGTTCGCGCCGGACAGGGTCAAAGTTCCTGTTCCAAGTTTCGTAAGACCGCCGCTCGGGTTGGCCGCCGTGGAAATCGCCCCGGCAACCGCTCCCGACCCACCACCGCCGATGAAGGTGACGCCCAAACCGGTCACGGAAGAATAAACTCCCGGACAAGTGACGGTGATGCTTTCCACTTGATAGGTTCCGTTGCCCGTGCCGTCATCCACCATATTGGCAATCGCCGTCGCCGGACAGCCGCCGGAGGCCAGCGTGCCACCGGTGATCGAGACATAGGGCGCACCAATGTAGCCGGAACCGGTGTTGCCGCCGGTGCCCGCCGTCATCGAGATGCCCGTGACGCCCGTATTACCCGGCGCGACCAGCGCCGCGGGGTTGGTGATGTTGTAAGCCTGTGAATCAATTGTCGCGCCGCCGGCAAAGACGTTCACCGCC
>Ga0364900_10448_pt1 | contig 11944 bp, 12 predicted proteins | sample ExccelJu500002D3_FD_206974 | JGI IMG/M metagenome (GOLD analysis project Ga0364900, IMG submission 206974) | Enriched cells from Trout Bog Lake Hypolimnion, Wisconsin, USA - BchlTB.July09.5000.02.D3 | ecosystem: Environmental > Aquatic > Freshwater > Lake > Hypolimnion/Profundal zone | place: USA...
TCAAAAAACATCCTAAAACTTATGTTTTTTACTGAAATTTTTACTTTCATTTTTAAAACAAGCCTAGGGAAAACCCTTTGTTTTGCCATTATTCCTGATAAGATGGGGCAATGAACAACCACTTTATCAATGCGCGAACATCCACTAAGGCCCGACCGGTAAGGCTTGCAGTCCCAGTTCGCGCCCTACATGCCGGCCATAGGGAAAAAGTACTGGATCACTTTCTAAAACTAAACGATGAAGATCGTCGTATGCGTTTTGGTACACATACTCCTGATGAAGTTCTTAAACGCTATGTAGAAGGCATTAACTTTAGTAAAGATACGGTTCTTGGCGTTTTTGATACTCAACTTAATATCGTTGGTATAGCCCATCTAGCCTACCTTCCAGCGATTAAGGGCCACTCAACAGCTGCAGAGTTTGGGGTATCAGTACTCCCAGAAGGTCGCGCACAAGGGCTTGGCACCGCCTTACTAGGGCGTGCGGCCATACATTCACGTAACACCCATATTGATACCCTTTTTGTGCATTGCCTAGCCAATAATCGCGCCATGATGCATTTGGCCCGAAAAGCTGGCATGCAAGTTGAATATGCCTATGGGGATGCCGACGCGTATCTCAAGCTATCACCTGCTAATCCGGGAACAATTGTTGAAGAGGCCGCCAATGAACAATGGGCTGACTTCGATTACGCTTTAAAAGCAAACCTGAAACGCTCTAATGAAGCTTGGTCTTGGTTTCTGGGCCGACCAAATGCATTCACCACAAAACTCTTTGCAACTAATTAAGACCTTGTCCGCCCCGCAATACCCATGGCACCAGTATTGATAAATCTGCATCACTTAATTTGCTATTTGCTGGCATAGGAACCACTCCCCAAGCACCCGCGCCCCCGTAAAGAATTTTGTTTTTCAGGTATACGCCCGCATTAGAGTTGTTCTTATATTTCGCAGCAATATCTTGAAAGCCTGGACCCACAATTTTTTTATTTACAGAGTGGCAACCTAAACAAGCGTTTTGTTTTGCTATGAATACCGCACGCGCGTCGCTGTCATTCTCTGATGCGTATGCACTAGGGGCTGCACAAAAGAAAAGGGCGACTACAAAAATATCTCTTGTATGTCGCCACAGAAAATTCATATCTAAACTTCTCTATAAAGGTTTATTGATATTTCGGTGGAGAGTTTGATTGTGAGTCATCTGCTTTACCTTGCTTTTCAAGGCGTGCTTTTTCTGCATCGGAAATAATGTCAAAGTACGCATAGACATCCTTTACGCCATTCGTATTGCTTGCAACTTTTTTCGCAAGCTCAGCTTCGCTCTGAGTAAGCATACCCATCAAATAAACATTACCGCCTTCAGCCACGATATCCATTGAGTTTGATGGCAGCTTGTCAGTAAAAATCATTTGGGTCTTAATTTTCGATTCAAGATAAGAATCATTGGCGCGCGAACTATAAGAACTGTTTGGGCCAACAAGCAATTCATTAAATAGGCTGTGGGCATTCTTCATGTCCTTAAAGTAATCGCCAGCCTCAACCTTAATCGCATCATCTTTTACTTCACCTGTCAGGAGTACTTTCTGATTAAAAGAAGTAACATTAATGTGTGCGTTATCGCCAAAGCGTTGAGCCAGCGCATTCTCCGCTTGCAACTCAATGCCTTTATCAATAGCTTGGACAGCTGGAGACCTTCGATCAGCCATAACGGCTACTGTGCCGGTAGCGCCAGCGGCCACGCCACCAACAGCTATTACTGCGCACGATGATAAAAATGAAACTAAGGTGAGGGCCCCTAAAACTTTACCCATTAACTTGACATGCATATGGACAGCCTTTATTAGAAAAATGAAATGCTTAATCGAGCAATAGATGATCAACACCATCGCACAGTGCATGCAATAACACTAAATGCGTTTCTTGTATGCGAGCAGTGCGCGTTGATGGGGCGCATAGATGAATATCATCCTTATCTAGGAGACTTCCAATCTTTCCGCCTCCATTACCAGTAAGCGCGATGATTTTGATTCCCATCTTTTTCGCTGCTTCTATAGCCTTAATCACGTTTTTAGAGTTCCCAGATGTAGAGATTCCAATCAGGATGTCGCCTTTTTTTCCAAGACCCCGAACTTGCTTACTAAAAATCTCATCGTAACTGTAGTCATTTCCAACAGCCGTTAATATTGAGGTGTCGGTAGTTAATGCTATAGCGGCCAACTCTTGACGTTCGCGCTCAAAGCGGCCAATTAACTCCGCAGCGAAATGTTGCGCGTCCGCAGCCGACCCCCCATTACCACAGGCCATAATTTTGCCGCCATCACGCAAACACTCAACCATTGCAAGCACGCCATATGCGACCGCTTCCGGAAGAATTTTTTCTGCCTCTTGCTTAACTGCAATGCTATCCAAGAAGTGTTGAGAGGTCCGCGTACGAAGACGCTCAATCGTATCTTTATCCATTCCAATATTATGCGCCAAAGCATATGTAATGCTGGATGACGCCTATCAGATTGAAACAGACGTATGCTCTTACTAATTTATCAATTAGGCTTACAAAAATATCCCCATGGAATTAAGCTCTTTCAATTTCCTCCATCAACAGGATTTACCTGTTGGAGCCCTCTATATGGTTGCGACACCAATTGGCAATCTGGGGGATATCACGCTACGCGCACTCCATGTCCTCAATGCCGTTGATGGCATTGCCTGCGAAGATACCCGTCATAGCGTTGCGCTCCTGCAGCAATTTGGCATCCATAAAAAATGCATGGCCCTTCACGAGCACAATGAAATTACGGGCGCTCAAACAGTCATTCAACGCCTCGCACAAAATGAACGATGGGCATATATATCCGACGCTGGCACTCCAGGCGTATCCGATCCTGGCGCTAGATTGGTCAATGAAGTTCAAAGAGCGGGCTTTCGCGTCATTCCCATACCTGGGGCGAGCGCCGTATCTTCGGCCATTTCTGTTGCTGGCTCAGTAATGCTGAGTTCGGAGGGTCGATTTCAATTTTTAGGGTTTTGGCCAAATAAAACTAAAGATCGTGATGCGCTAATTCATGAGCTCAGCACAAGCCATAAGACAAGTATCTTTTTTGAATCGCCACACCATATTCGCGAAACCTTGCTAGTACTTGCAAAGGCTTTAAATTCAGAACATCAAATTTTGCTAGGTCGAGAGCTCACCAAAAAATTCGAGCAAATTGTGTCGCTCAAGGCAGGGGATATACCGCATTGGCTTGAGAATGCAGAAAGTCTTAAAGGAGAATTTATTATTCTCGTCGCTGGGCGGTGCCCGGACATGGAGGAGGGAGTGGACCATAGTGCGCTACTACTATGGGCTAATGCACTAGAGCCGTACCTAGGCACCAAAGAAATTGCGGCAGTCCTATCGCAAACATTGAAGCTCTCAAAAAAAGAAGCTTATCAAATTGCGTTAGAAGTAAAGAAGTAAGAACCGCAACCAAGAAATAAAAAAGCTGGCTTATGTGCCAGCTTTTTTAATCTACTAAAAATTTCTACTTAGCTTCAGGGGCAGCAGTAGGAGCCTTAGGTTCTGGGAACTTACCGCCAGCAGCGGCCGTCATATAAACAACAGCGCGACCCAATTCGTAATCACTAACGTCAGCTGGATTAGCTCCGCCACGGGCTGGCATTGCATTCTTGCCTTTTAATACAGAAGTCATGAGCGCGTCATAGCCCTTTGCAATACGTGGAGCCCATGCAGCGGTATCGCCAAACTTAGGTGCTCCTGCTGCACCTGTGGCATGGCAAGCCGAACATACTGCTTTATATACTTGCTCGCCAGATTGAACCTCATGTGGACCGCTAGCATCTTTAAAGTTTAACTTTGCTACAGGAGCAATAAGTTGCTCTGTTGAGGCCGTTGTCTCGCCACGCTTTCCATTATTTACAAAAACCATCAGCAACAAAATGATGATTAATGGCACAAAGAAGCTTGCAAACACCATAATAATCAGCTGTTTAGGGGATTTAATTAGATTTCCGTGCTCGTTGCTCATAGGGCTTTTAGTGTTTAATGAGGTTTAGGTATGGTTTGTGGCCATTATAGCTAGAGCTTAGCCTATAGGCACTTACAATAGTGAGGTTATCGGTTTTTTCTAGCGCCCGTAGCTCAGTGGATAGAGTATTGGCCTCCGAAGCCAAGGGTCGTAGGTTCGATTCCTACCGGGCGCACCAAATTTAGGGTTTTTTTGACCTATATCATGCATAAAATCACGGAAAAGACTATCATTTGCACCTAACTTATTGGTTCTTATTATGTCAAACCATCTAAATACCTCCATGTCCGAACCTTCTTTAGCCAACCCCCTGGCTCCAGATTTACCTTTACCGCATCGAAAAATTATTCGTAGCTGGCTAATTCCCATGGCGCAGGGTGAGACAGGGAAAGCTTTACTCTTATTAGCAATTGATGCCATTCTCTGGCTTGGATGCATTGCGGGGACGGTTTTTGTTGAAAGTATTCTGCTCAAAATTCTGTTTGGCGTAGTTGCTGGCTTTGTTACAGGTCGAATTTTTATTTTGGGCCACGATGCATGCCATCAAAGCTTTACACCTAACCGTGAGCTAAATAAGGTTTTGGGTCGCATAGCTTTCCTCCCATCCCTAACGCCCTACAGCCTCTGGGACGTTGGCCATAACGTTGTTCACCATGGCCAAACTAATTTGAAGGGTTTTGACTTTGTTTGGGCCCCGCTATCAAAGCCTGAGTTCGACGCATTACCAGCTTGGCGCAAGGCTCTTGAGCGCCTTTACCGTAGCGGCTGGGGGCCTGTTTTCTACTATCTCATTGAGATCTGGTGGAGACGCGAGTATTTCCCTAACGCAAAGAACAAACCCGGCAATAGACCCATCTTTCTCAAAGACAACTTACTAGTAACCGGTTTTGCCATCATTTGGATCGGCTGCCTCATTGCTGGAGCGATTGCAACCAGTCAATCTATTTGGGTTGGTCTAATTACAGGCTTTGCAATTCCATTCCTTTTCTGGAACGGAATGATCGGCTTTGTGGTCTACGTTCACCATACCCACCCATCTGTTTCTTGGTATGACAAGAAATCAGAGTGGTTACGTGCCCAGCCTTTTGTATCTACGACCGTACATTTAACGTTTAACTGGATTTGGGGCTCTTTAATGCACCACATCATGGAGCATACTGCCCATCACGTTGATATGAGCGTACCCCTTTATCGCCTTCAAGAGGCTCAAACGACCCTAGAAACCATCCTTCCAGAGCGTATTTTTGTTCAGAAGTTCTCTTGGGGTTGGTATTTTGATACAGCCCGCAAATGCAAGCTATATGACTTTGAAAACAAGGCTTGGCTCGATTTTGATGGCAACAAGACCGCAGATTCAGTCAGAGTTGTTTTAAGCCCAGCTCCATCGACACAAAACGGGTAAAATAGACGCTCTGTACAAGATTGCCTCACCCGGATTGCCTATGACTACCTCGACCCCAGCCGCCACCCAAGACACCTCTCAGAGCCTTAAATTTTGCTCTTCTTGCAGTCGCGAGAAACGCTTGGAAGGCGGCACATGGATTCCAACCAGCAACCGCAAGCAACGCTGGATCTGCGCTAGTTGCTTATATAACCGTACACATCGTACTGGTTCCGCAAAACCCTAATCAACCCATCTTGATTTATACGCCATCCCCGACATAGGGGTTGGTTTGACGTTCCTTGCCAAAGGTAGACATTGGCCCATGGCCAGGAACAAACTGCACGTCATCACCCAGTGGCCATAATTTGGTTTTAATGGCATGAATAAGATCAGCATGATTGCCTCTAGGAAAGTCCGTGCGCCCGATAGAGCCAGCAAACAATACATCGCCGACTAAGGCTAGGCGATCCTCTTTATCAAAGAACACTACATGCCCAGGCGTATGTCCTGGACAATGAAACACCTCTAAATCCACATTGCCCACCTGAACATGATCACCATCATCCAACCAACGTGTTGGTACAAATGATTTTGCATGACCAAATCCAAATCTTGCCGCTTGCTCTGGAAGCTGATCAATCCAAAATTGCTCATCAATTTGCGGCCCTTCAATGGGTACATTCAATTGATCTGCCAAATCTTTTGCGGCAGCGCAATGGTCTAAATGGCCGTGAGTCAGCAATATCTTCTTTACCGTTCCACCCATTTTTTTGACCCCATCCAAAATTTTATCGATATCCCCGCCTGGATCAACGATCGCTGCATCGCCAGTTTCCTGACAAACTAAAATTGAGCAATTTTGTTCGAATGGCGTAACGGGAACAATTCCTAATTTGATTGGCATAAATAGGCAAGGCTAGTAAATGGATAAGTCACTAGTTTATGGCACTGCAGATAAAATGTTCTAAAAGGAATAATATGCATACACAAGAACACTTTAAATTTGCCCAAACCCATGAATGGGCATCCGCAGAAAACGATGGGCTAGTTTGGGTTGGCATAAGCAACCACGCACAAGAGGCGCTTGGTGATGTTATGTTTTTTCAAGCACCAAAAGTGGGGCAGCTAGTGAAGCAGGGCGAGGCTATCGCAGTTATTGAATCTGTAAAAGCAGCTAGCGATATCCATGCGCCCGTTAGCGGTGAGATTGTTGCTCTAAATCAAGAGGTAGATTCAAATCCAGAAATCGTTAATGAGCAGCCTTACGCGATTTGGCTTTTCAAAATCAAGCCCACTTCCGATTCAAGTCTTCCCGAAGATCTTGATCAACTCATGAATCTGGAAAAATATCTTGCAACTGCTGGTGCTTAGAAATTCCCCAGCCCATTAAATAGCAATAGGATCGCGCTCAATAAGCCAACGTATTCGTGAAGTTTTACTTATTCGCCCTTGTGAGTCCCGTCTTAAGTCCTGATCAATAAATTCCAAAGCCTCTTGTAAGGCTTTTCTATTGCTCGACTCAATCACCAACTGGGCGCGCTCTGAGCCGGCCACACGCATTACCGCCTTGGGGACTGGGTCGTAAACTTTTAGTTGCTTTGTCATCAAGCCCTGCGACTTTAGGCGCCCCTTAAGCGCATTAAGAAACTCAATCGCCTTCTCCAAGCTTTTTGCCTCTGCATGCACCAACCCCTGATAAGAAAAGGGTGGCAATTTTGCTTCATCCCTCTCATTTGCTGTATAGGCTAAAAATCCGTCGACATCATGACGCAATAGATACTGGAAAACAGCTGCTTCAGGATATTGAGTCTCAATAAAGATATCTCCACTGTCTTGATTCTCTTTGCTCGATCTTCCTGCTCGTCCCGCCACTTGAACTAACTGCGCAAATAATTTTTCTGCCGCTCTAAAGTCTGCAGAATAGAGTCGGCTATCTGCATCCAACACAGCGACTAATCCAATGTTCTGATAATCATGCCCCTTAGCAATCATTTGAGTGCCGACAATAATATCTGCTTCTCCATCATGAATTTTTTGAAAAAGCCCTTCAGCGCCCTTACTCTTTCTGCTAGCATCGGCGTCTACTCGCAACACCCTTGCCGCCGGCCACATTTCTTCAATGGCATCTTCAAGTTTCTGCGTTCCGTGCCCCAAGGTCTTTAAATCCGCATTACCGCATTCTGGACAAAAAGTTGGTATAGGCCTTACAAGACCGCAATGATGGCAATTTAACACCGCCTTTTTTCCAAACATATCTGACTTATGCATCACCATATATGTGGAACATTGCGAACATTTAGAAAGCCAATTACAAGCCCCACAACTCAATACAGGGGCAAAGCCTCTGCGATTAATCAAAATTAAACTCTGTTTTTTGCTCTCAAAATTCTTGGTAATGGCCGTCGCTAAAGTTTTTGTAATAAGGCTTTTTTGTTTTGGCGCCCCTTCATCACCAGGACTAAATTGATTTTGTGGATCTCTGGCATTAATTAAATGCACTTTAGGCAAACTTGCGCCTTGAGCACGCTGATCAAGTCGTATACATTCATATCGTCCGTCTTTTGCAGCCATCCAAGTCTCAAGCGATGGCGTGGCTGATGCAAGAAGAATAGGAATACGTTGGTCGTGTGCGCGCCATATTGCCAAATCCCTAGCCGAGTACCGCGTTCCTTCTTGCTGTTTATAACTGGTGTCATGTTCTTCATCAACAACAATTGCGCGCAAATTTGGCATGGGAGTTAGCGCCGCCAATCTAGTTCCCAAGATTATTTGCGCCTTACCTGTCATTGCCTCATACCAAGCAATACCTCTTTTTTTCTCACTGATCCCGCTATGTAAAACGACCATCTTTTTTTCTGGGAAATAAGCTCTAACTCGCCTCTCAAGCTGAGGCGTTAAATTAATCTCGGGGACCAAAAGCAAAACCTGTGCATCAGCATCGCCAAGGATTTCAGCTAACCAATTCAAAAATACTGCTGTTTTGCCGCTTCCCGTTTGCCCTTGCAACAAAATGGCTCTAAATCCTTCATTTGGATGATCAAGAGCTTCGAGAGCATTTTTCTGCTCAAGATTTAATTGGTCCTTGGCAACAAGTCCTTCGCTTGTAAGAACTTTTATATTTTTTTGAGCCTGAGTTTTTGCATCTTCTAAAATCTTAGGAATTTTTTCCCAAGATTCTGCTTTTTTCCACATAGAAGGGATTGTTGGAAGAATCGTTTCCCCAAGTGAATGAATGTAATACTGGCTTGCAAAATTCATGAGGCGAAGTAAAGCGGGGTCTAGCGGAGGGAGGGGCGCTACTTTCTCAACCGTCTTAAGTTTATCAAAATCAGAGTGAGCGCTTACTTTAATCACTATACCAATAGCCTTGGACCTAGCAAAAGGAATCTCGACTACATTGCCAACCTCCGGAAGGCAGCCTAACTTTTTTTCATCCCACAAATAGTCAAAACCTTGAGCTAAGGGCTTGTCTAAAACAATTTGCACCACTATAGGATTTGACATTTTTTACTTCTAATTTGCATTTAGCCTGTGGATAACTCTGTGGATATCATCAGATGATTTTGATTTATGGATGTCTATTGATGAAAGTACATTTTGCACTTATTTTAAGCATAGTCACATTATTTAAATAAAATCAAAGACTTATAAAGTTAAGTAAAGGTATGTTATGACCTTTCTTCCGAATCTCACTGTATTTGAGATTCTCCCCTTATCTGTGCATAACTTTAGAGAAAAAACTTCTAGTGAAGTTAGCAATCACTAGGTTTTACTGCTTGGATCTAAGAGCTTTTGAATGGGTAATGACAGATTCCGCGAGGGCAGTAACACTTTCTGGCGGCGTAAATTGCGAAATACCATGTCCAAGATTAAAGATATGTCCATCAAGGGGATGAAGCCCCGGCTTTAGGGCAGGAGCCGTTGCCAAATCCTCTAGAAGGATTTTTGCTTGGGAGGCAATTTGTTTTGACTCTGAAAACAATACCAAAGGATCTAGATTTCCCTGTAATGCCAATGGCTTATCAATATCCAATAATTGTTTTCTTGCGCGACTTAATGACATGGTCCAATCGATTGCAAGCACATCAGCACCGGCTTGAGCCATATCATTCAACCAAATCCCACCACCTTTAGTAAACATGATAACTGGCACTTTTCTGCCCTCATGTTCACGCGGCAAAAGGGCTATTACTTTTTGCATGGCCGCTAAAGACATGCGCTGATACCAGCCATCGGGCAACATTCCACCCCACGTATCAAAAATCATTAAAGCCTGCGCCCCCGCCTTCACCTGCTCTATTAAATAAGCGGCTACAGACTGGACATTAATTTCAAGAATATATTCAAGCAAATCAGGGCGACTAAACATCATGGTTTTGGCATGACGAAAATCTTCAGAGCTTGAACCATCAATCATGTAGCAGGCCAGTGTCCATGGGCTACCTGAAAACCCAATCAGCGGAACTCTCTGTTTACCGTCTTGTATTAATGCTTTTCGAATTTCAGAAACGGCATCAAATACGTATTTGAGCTGATCCATATCAGCAACGCGTAATTTTTTAACTGCTTCCTCTGTACGAAGGGGGTTATCAAAACTTGGCCCTTCGCCCACGGTAAATTTAAGCCCCAATCCCATTGCATCGGGAATAGTAAGAATATCCGAAAACAGAATTGCAGCATCCAATGGATATCGATCCAAAGGCTGAAGCGTAACTTCAGTCGCATATGCAGGATTTTTAGCAAGACCTAGAAAACTTCCAGCTCTAGCACGAGTAGCGTTGTACTCAGGAAGGTAACGGCCAGCTTGGCGCATGAGCCAAAGCGGTGTTTGATCAACCGCTTCGCCCAGGCAAGCTTTTAAAAACCGTTCATTTAACAGCAAGGAGATAGCTAACCCTTACTTCTTACGACGAAAGCGTGCAATTGCAGCCAACTGTGCAGCAGCTAAAACAAATTCAGATTGGGCCAAAGCCAAATCAAAATCACTTCCGCGATTTTGCATTGCTTCTTCAGCGCGCCTCTTAGCTTCCAAAGCTTTTGCTTCGTCTAGATCATGTCCGCGGATAGCAGTATCTGCCAATACGGTAACGCGATCTGGCTGAACCTCTAAATAGCCACCAGCGACAAATACAAACTCTTCATCTCCATCAGCCTTTTCAATACGAACTGAACCAGGACGGATACGTGTAATCAGTGGTGTATGGCCGCGTAAAATGCCAAGCTCGCCACTTTCACCGGGAAGCGCTACAAACTTTGCCTCCCCGCTGAAAATAGATTTTTCGGCACTTACTACGTCAACGTGAATAGTGGACATAATTTCCCTAGATGAATTCGATTAAAGCTTTTTAGCTTTTTCGATGGCTTCATCAATTGAACCCACCATATAGAACGCCTGCTCTGGCAAGTGATCTAATTCGCCGCTACAAATCATTTTGAAACCACGGATGGTTTCTTTCAATGGAACGTATTTGCCAGGAGAGCCAGTAAACACTTCAGCAACGTGGAATGGCTGAGACAAGAATCGCTGGATCTTACGTGCACGGGATACGGCCAATTTATCTTCTGGAGATAATTCATCCATCCCCAAAATCGCAATAATGTCACGCAATTCTTTGTAACGTTGCAATGTCATCTGTACATCACGAGCAACTTCATAGTGCTCTTGACCAACTACTTGTGGGTCAAGCTGACGGCTAGTTGAATCAAGTGGGTCAACTGCAGGGTAGATACCCAATGCAGCAATGTCACGTGATAACACAACTGTTGAATCTAAATGCAAGAAGGTTGTAGCTGGGGATGGATCAGTTAAGTCATCCGCAGGAACATAAACAGCTTGAATTGACGTTACAGAACCAGTCTTGGTTGAAGTAATACGCTCTTGCAACTTACCCATTTCTTCAGCCAATGTAGGTTGATAACCCACAGCAGAAGGCATACGACCAAGTAAAGCTGAAACCTCAGTACCAGCAAGCGTGTAACGATAAATATTGTCCACGAAGAATAAAATATCACGGCCTTCGTCACGGAAAGCTTCAGCCATTGTTAAACCGGTCAACGCAACACGCAAACGGTTGCCAGGAGGCTCATTCATTTGACCAAACACCATCGCTACTTTATCGATAACATTTGACTCTTTCATCTCGTGATAGAAGTCATTACCTTCACGAGTACGCTCACCAACACCAGCAAACACTGACAAGCCCGAGTGTTGTTTGGCGATGTTATTAATCAACTCCATCATGTTCACGGTCTTACCAACACCAGCACCACCGAACAAGCCAACCTTACCGCCTTTTGCGAAAGGGCAAACTAAGTCAATAACTTTAATACCAGTTTCAAGCAAATCGACAGAAGGTGAGAGCTCATCAAACTTAGGAGCCGGTTGGTGAATAGCGCGACGTTCTTCAGTTGCAATTGGGCCCGCATCATCAATTGGGCGACCCAACACGTCCATGATTCGACCAAGTGTAGCCGGACCAACAGGAACAGAAATTGGCTTACCAGTAGATTTCACTTCCATACCGCGACGCAAGCCG
>Ga0364900_10453_pt1 | contig 11814 bp, 4 predicted proteins | sample ExccelJu500002D3_FD_206974 | JGI IMG/M metagenome (GOLD analysis project Ga0364900, IMG submission 206974) | Enriched cells from Trout Bog Lake Hypolimnion, Wisconsin, USA - BchlTB.July09.5000.02.D3 | ecosystem: Environmental > Aquatic > Freshwater > Lake > Hypolimnion/Profundal zone | place: USA...
TTCAACGTCTCACGATTAATCCCATGAACTCAAGGGAGCTTTTCGCCGTGGCCAATGGTTCGCTGGGGCATTCCACAAATGGTGGAAAAACATGGGAACATCTGGTGCCAGTTTCATCCATCTCGACAACACAATCGCCGACACAGGTCCTGAGCCAGTCTGTGCCCCCTCCGCAGGTCGGTCCTTCTTCAGTTTTGACCATGGATTTTCGTCCTGATCGTCCCCTGTTGGTTGTGTACAAGGATCGGGTGCTGGCTTATCCGGATCTGTATTTACCCCCGCCTGGGACAGAATCCATCCGGGCTGCGGCCATTGGTGTTGATAGAAAAACAGGCGGTCGCATGCTGTATGCAACGACTCCTATCACCTTTCAAAATGGGCATGAAACGGGAGGCATCTATCTCTCACGGAATGATGGCAAGGATTGGGAGAATCTCACGCCGGCTCTTTTGCAGCATGGCCAGTTCATGCCCGGCGAGCACTTTCCTCATCCGCCTGCCATGAAGGCGGTCTCTTGCTGCGGGAGTAACGCCCAAACAGTCTACTTGAGTTTTCAGGGACTGCGCACAGGACCTAAAAACAGCGATATATTTAATGGGATTGCGCGTTCATGGGATGCCGGTTCGCATTGGGAGATTGTTCATGCTGAGGGCGAAACGGCTGACAGCAACATGACGGTGTCCTATTGTGAACAACGGGCGTTGATGTGTTCCGTCAATGCCTGGTTTGATTCGCCCCGCAGTCTTTCGGCACCCGCTGCAAACGACAAGATGTGCTATGCGTCGGATGCTTTTCGCGTGTACCGGACAGGCGATGGCGGCGGAAGTTGGAATCAGGTGAGTTCGGCTTTTCGCGGGACGGACTGTTGGGAAACCAGCGGTATTGATGTCACGACCTGTTATGGCGTTCATTGGGATCCCTTTGACACCAACCATCTTTTCATCACGTACACCGACGTGGGGCTTCAGCAGAGTTATGATGGCGGCAAAAGTTGGACAACAGCCTTTGTGGGCGTGCCCAACGACTGGCAAAACACGGCCTATTGGATTGCGTTTGATCCTGCGGTGAAAGGACTCATGTGGTGTGCCGCGTCCGCTGTTCACGATCTGCCGCACCCGCGCATATGGCGCAAGAACGGACTGGCCGGCTTTGACGGCGGCGTTTGTATCTCGACCAATGCAGGCAAAAGCTGGTCTGTTTCCAGCGCGGGTTTGCCGGCCATGGCAACGACCCATGTTTTGCTCGATCCGACAAGCCCAGTCGGATCACGAACACTTTATGCATGCGGTTTTGGACATGGCGTCTACAAGTCAGTGGACAACGGCGCAACGTGGGCGCTCAAGAACAATGGGATTGAACTGAACCAGCCTTTTGCCTGGCGGTTAACCCGCGCCGAAAACGGAACCCTTTATCTCGTGATCGCCCGTCGCAGTGAAAATGGCGAGATTGGCGACTCCAATGATGGAGCCTTGTATAAATCGGATGATGGCGCAGAGCACTGGACAAAACTCGCGCTTCCACACGGCAGCAACGGGCCCATGGATATCAGTGTTGATCCCCGGGACTTCCAGCGGCTCTATCTGGCGCTGTGGGGGCGCTATGTCGCATCAGGAGACGTGGGTGGCGGCATTTGTGTCTCGACCAATGGCGGCGTCAGTTGGTCGCCTCTTTTTACGGGCAATCAGCATGTTTATTCGGTAACCGTTGATTGCAAAAAACCAGACCGGTTTTTTGCCTGTGGATTTGAAGGGTCGGCTTATCGATCCGATGATGCCGGGCAGCATTGGCGGCGGCTACAGGGATTCAATTTCAAGCAAGGGCAGCGCGTTTTTGTGGACCCAACGAACCCAGACCGGATTTACATAACCACCTTTGGAAACAGCGTTTGGACCGGTCCCGCTGACGGCGATCCCCATGCGCTGGAAGACATCGAAACGCCATTGCCTATGCACCCAGATGTCGCAGTTGCACGCCCATGACAAAAAACGCCCGTATTCCCATGTTTGGCATTGATGAGATTAATACGATGAAGATGACATGCATTGTTTTTATCCTTTTGGTGGCCTTGTCTGCCATGGCTCAGACACCGTTTGGGTCTATGGTCAACCATGATGGGACGGTAACCATCACCAATTACACCGGCACGGGTGGAGCCCTGATTATTCCTGACTCGATCAACGGCGCGCCGGTCACAGGGATTGGGAACAATGCCTTTCACGGCAAGCCGAATGATCCTGCTTATAGCGGCATCACAGAAGTGGTTATTGGAGCCAACGTCACATGGATTGGGAATCGGGCTTTTGAGAATTGCGCTGGAATCAAATTGATTTCATTTTCGGGGGCGCATCTGACCCGGATTGGCACGGCTGCATTCAGGCACTGCGAAAAAATCAAATCCATTACGATCCCCAACGGCGTGACCGAGATTGGCGAGGAAGCGTTTGATGACTGCTTTGGCCTGGAGCACGTCGATATTCCCAATACGGTTGCCACCATTGGCAATTATGCTTTTTATTGCGCGGCGTTGACCAACGCTGTTCTTCCAGAGGGCGTCAAAACAATTTCAAAAAATGCGTTCGAAGGATGTAGCAAGCTTCGCAGCATCTCCATCCCGGCGAGTGTGACCAGTTTTGGCCCAGGTCTGTTTAACGGTTGCGGGATACTGTCGGATGTCTTTTTTGCCGGGAACGCGCCAACTACAGACATTTTCAAAGGCGCTCCCAAGCTGATTGTTCATTACCGTGCCGGCACAAGTGGATGGGGCCCAACATTTCAGAATATGACCACGCAAGTTTCGAGCCCATGATTATGGTTAAAAGCAATCGAAGCGCATTACGCATGGCGTTTGGTGTGCCTGTTTGGGGTTTAGAGCATTTCCATAAATGATATAGCTGTACAAGAGCGGGGGTGATGTGGCAGGATGTGGGCATGAAAGCGATCCCCCTGACGTCCCGCCAACGAATCATTCACCTCTACGAACAGGGCAAGAGCACCCGTGACATCGCGGAGTATTTGGGTTTTTGTGTGGCGGCGGTGCGCCGGGTTCGGCAGCAATTCAAACAACGCGGCACCCTCCAGCCCCGAACCCATTTGTGCGGTCGCAAGACGCTGTTGACCCCCGGACGGAAGGCACACCTTCAAAAACTGGTGGCCGCGCAGCCCGATGCCACGCTGGCCGAGTTGGGATCACGCTTGGACCGCCCGTTTCGGACTTCGACGATGGATCTTTGGTTGCGCCGGTTGGGTTTGACCTTTAAAAAAAACGCTACGCGCCGCCGAGCAAAACCGTCCCGACGTGGCCAAACAGCGGGCGCACTGGCATGAACAATTGGCGGAAGTAGATCCGGTCCGGCTGGTGTTTGTGGATGAAAGCGGGGCCAATACCAAAATGACCCGCTGGTATGGACGAGCCGTTGGCGGCCAACGGCTCGTGGCTCCCCTTCCGCACGGACACTACCAGACCAGCACCCTCATTTCAGCCGTACGCCTGGAGGGACCTTGCGCTCCGTGGCTCTTTGAGGGAGCCATGGACGGGGAGATGTTTTTGGCGTGGATCAGGCAAGGATTGGTTCCCACACTGCACAAGGACGATTGGGTGATCATGGACAATCTGGCCACGCACAAGGTTCAGGGAGTTGGCGAGGCCCTCGAAACAGCGGGCGCGCGGCTGCTGTATCTGCCGCCCTATTCGCCGGACTTCAACCCCATCGAAAACATGTGGAGCAAGATCAAACAAAGCCTCCGCAGTCTGGCCCCGCGGACGCAACCTGAATTGATGGACGCCGCCAAACTCGCCTTCAGCGCCATTACCTCATCCGACTGTTACGGGTTCTTTTTACACGCCCGTTACGCTACATAATTTATGGAAATGCTCTAGAGGGGCGTAGTATGAAAAAGACAGCCAAGTTGTTTTTGATGGCTTGCGTTGCGGCATTTTTCGCGATGCCGGGAATGGTGCGCGCGCAATTCCAGACATCCACCAACAGCGGGCAGGTCACCATCATCGGTTACACTGGGACCGGCGGCAGTGTCATCATCCCGGCCACAACGAACGGATTGCCGATCACGGGAATTGACAATTATGCATTTTACTACGAAAAATACATTACACATCTCACCATTGGCACCAATGTGACGTGGATTGGGGCTGGTGCGTTTTACTTGTGTTCGTCCCTTGCTTCAATCACCATTCCAATCGCAGTGACCAATATTGGCGTTGAAGCGTTTGCTTCCTGTTCTTCATTAACGGCGATCAACGTCAATTCCAGCAACGCGTGGTACAGCAGCGTAAACGGCGTGCTGTTCAACCAGTCTCAAGACACATTGATTCAATATCCGAGTGGAGGCCCGAGCAGTTATACGGTGCCTGGAACAGTTTTAACGATTGCGCCGCATGCTTTTCGTAGCGTCACGGGCCTGTCCAGCGTAACGATGTCGAACGGCGTGGTGGTCATCGGAGATTATGCGTTTGATAACTGTTCTAACCTTTCAACACTGACACTGGGATGCGGACTGACCACGATAGGCAACAACGCATTTTCCTATTGTTTAGCGTTAACCAATCTTACGCTCAATGCAGGCGTTGTTTCCATCGGCGCCAATTGTTTTCAATATTGCACAGATTTGACCAGCGTGACCATCCCGGGCACGTTGACGACCATTGGCGATGATGCTTTTGCATCCTGTAGCAGTCTTCCGTCTCTCTGCCTTCCCGCCAGCGTCACCAGCATCGGGCAAACGATCGTTCAGGGGTGTGCCGCCTTGACGGCATTGAGCGTGGCTTTCGGGAACCCATCCTACAGCAGCCTAGAGGGGGTTCTTTTTGACAAGAATCAAACAACACTGCTTGAATGTCCGCCAGGACTTTCCGGCGCGTACACTGTTCCTGGTACGGTCACGACCATTGGTGTTGGTGCCTTTGGCACCTGTTCTTCTTTGACGGGCATTACCATTCCTGGGAGCGTAACTGCAATTGAAGACGATGCGTTTCAAGAGTGTTCTGGCTTGGCTGACATCACCATCCCCAACAGTGTGACATCGCTGGGCGCTTACGCTTTTTCTGATTGCTATGCCTTGCAAAACGTCATCATTGGGAATGGCGTAAGCGCCATTGAATTAGCCGATTTTTCGGGTTGTCACGCCCTGACGAGTGTGCTTATCGGCGCAAACGTGCGCACTATTGAAGACAACGCTTTTGAGAATTGTTCATCCCTCGTCGGCATAACCATTCCAGACAGTGTCACTAATATTGGGAACGATGTTTTTTGTTTCTGCACGAGTCTGGCCAGCATCTGGATTCCCCCCAGTGTAACCGGAATTGGGGGGTATGCTTTTTATCAATGCGCGGGGCTCAAGCAGGTCATGGTGGGCAACGGTCTGACGTCAATAGGATCCCAGGCTTTTTATTTTTGTACCAATGCCACCGCCTTCTACTTCAATGGCAACTCGCCCACACTGGCTGATCCAACCGAGTTTTCAGACGATGGCGACACCAATGCTACGGTGTATTATTTATCCGGGACCACGGGGTGGGGTTCCACCTATGGCGGAATTCCGACCGCCTCGTTCTCAGCCAGTGCGCCAACCGCTTCGCCGGTCAGCGCCACCACGCTGCAAAACACACCGGTGGACATCACGCTACCGGTGACTTCCACCACGTTGCCGACCTACCAGTTGAACTGTTCCGTGGCGCGGGCGCCATCTAACGGCGTGGTGACGTTGCAATATCCGGCCTTATTTCCGACGGACTCCTGCTACATGGTGTATACGCCCACCAACGGCTTTATCGGCACCGACACCTTTACATTCGTGGCCAGCGACGGCGCCTACAATTCCAACATTGCGACGGCAAAAGTTGCCGTACTGGCAGAGATCCCGCCCACGGTTCAATGCATCCAGGCGCGAACTACGCCTGGGACAGCCGTAACGCTGAGTATTCCTTACACCCAGCCAATACTGGATGCACAATTGCTGTCGCTGACCACGTGCGTCGTCTCTCCGCCGGCCAATGGATCGGTCAGCGGGGGCACATTTGCGCCGGGCACAACACCCGCGCTGATTTATACGCCCAATTCCGGGTTCAACGGCGTGGACAGCTTCACGTTCGCCTTGTTCGATGGCGTGCGCACATCCAATGTGGCCAACGCCACGATTGAGGTGCTGCAACCTACCCAGCACGGCAGCAACCTGGTGCTGCTCATCGTGAACAATCTGCTGCTTCCGGAGATCAGCAACCAGGTGGCACGGCTACGGAACGATCTGATTATCGGCGGCTACAGCGCCATCGTTGTTTCCTGGAGCAATCCGTCCGGAAGCGCGTTGTGGGCTTATCTGCACACGACCTATACGAACCTGATGGCCACCACGACCTTTCTGGAAGGCGCGATCCTGGTTGGTAACGTGCCGATTGAAGGGGATACAGACCTGAGTTACTGGAACCTGCAGACGAATGTTGTGTCAACATCGTCACAATATGGTGATTCAGCGATGGGTGTTCCTGGACCGTATCAAATCTGGGTAAGCCGGATGCGGGGAATCATTCCGGAATGGGGCGACGAGCCAACATTAACCCTGCGCATGCTGCAGGCAAATCATGACTACCGCACCGGCGCCTCTCGTCTGCCCCAGACGGCTTTTGCTTTCGATTACGCCTATGGCGCAGAAGTGAGCGCCGGCACATTCAATGGGGTTTGGCCCGCAACGGTTGAATTATCGACTGGGCCTTCAGACACAACGGATCAAGCCGTGTATCCATTGGGGTGTTATCAAGCCTTTTTGATCGGCGGGGATCTTCTGGCCGAAGAGTCGCATGGGGATGGGAGCACCTATTGTGACAATGGTTTTGGTGGAGTCACTCCTCCATCGGCTATGCATGCCACAGAACCCAACCTCTATCATCGCCTGGTCCAGATTCGCAGCGTCTTGAATTCATCATGTACTTCGGGTGCGTTGGGGGGCATCGCCAATTCCCAACTTGCCACCCGTGGCGGGGGCAATATCCTGAGCATTGGTGAAAGTGAAATCAGCGCATCCGGAGGAATGGTTCCCTATGTATTGGCGCCTGTACTCGCAACCGGGATGAGCTGGGGCAATGCCTTGATCGCGGATCCTTTTGGAGATAACCAATATAATATCTATTATGGAGATCTTTCCCTGCCGATTCTGGAATCGGCATCGAATGCCATGCCGGTGGTTACGATGACTGCTACTGGGGGTGTCGCCTCGGTCAGCGTCTCGTCCACCGTCAACGTCACCACAGCTTCCGCGCCGGTTCTTTCGGGATGCGCGCCATTTTCAGTTGGGTTCACCAACACGGCTGTTGCCCCCTGTTCGTCCATTGCCCTGACCGAATGGTTCCCGCTGGGATACGATTTCGGACGCACCAATCCCGTCGGGACGGCCAACGCGCTCGGGTTCACGTACTACCGTCCCCACCGGTACCTGGCGCGCGTGGAAGTGGCCGACGCATACGAGGCGCGCGCCTTTGCCGAGGTGGAGGTACGCACTGCGCCGCGCGCCAACTATCCCCTGCGGATCGCCTGCGGCCGGGTGGCGGAGGTGACAACTTACGTGAGCCCCTCGCTGGATTACGTGAGCGCCACGAGTGGCAAGCTTTGGCTACAGGATCAGTTGTACGCCAGCGGGACGTGGGGCGCGAGCAGCTTTTCCTATGGCGACGGACAGGTCTATGCCGGAACAGTGTCAGGCACGCAGGATTCGGCCCTGTTTCAGGATTGCCTCCAGTGCCCGACTTACACGCTTCCCATCACGAACGGAACTTATACGGTCAATCTCGGCTTCGCGGATCTCTGGAGTGTCGCGCCGGGCATGCGCATCCTGAACATCTACCTGAACGGCCAGTATGTCACCAATGTGGAGCCGTTTGCGTTGGCCGGCAACAGAGGCCAAACAGCAGTGACCCTTTCGCTGCCCGTGACGGTAACCGCCAATCAACTCGCCATCCGGGCCGCCCTGAACGCCGCCAGCACGGTTACGAACATGACTGCCGGAGGCTTGGGGTGGATCAACAACATCGAGGTTGTGCCTGCGGGATACACGAATCATCCGCCTGTGGCTGGGCCTGTGAGCGCGACGGATCAGGAAGGGCAAGCCACCGATCTGAATGTGCTGGCCGCTGCCAGCGATCCGGACGGGGACGAAGTCATTCTCTTGAGCGCATCCGCGCCTGTGAACGGCTCGACCGTGATCAGCAACTCCTGCGTGGTCTATACGCCGCGCACGGGATTTGCGGGGACCGACACCTTTGCGTACGTGGTGTGCGACGGCAACGGCGGCTTTGCCACCGGCACGGTGACGGTGGCCGTCAACGGCGCATATGGGAACAGTCCCATTGTTGCTCCGCAGGCGACTCCTGCTCTTGGCGCGCCGCCGTTGGCCGTCACGTTTACCGCCAATGCGACGGACCCAAACAGTTATCCCATGACTTATGCCTGGAGTTTTGGCGATGGCGGGACATCAACGAATCAAAACCCGACGCATACCTACACGAATGGAGGCGTCTATACGGTCACCCTGACAGCCGGCGATCCGTATGGCAACACGGGGATCGGGCAGGTGACGGTTACAGCATCCGTCGCGCCTGTCATCACCCAGCAGCCTGTTTCAACGGATGCGTCTGGCGGATCGGCGACCTTCAGTGTAACGGCGACCGGCGCGCCTTATCCGGCCTATCAGTGGCTGTGCAACGGCGTGGCCATTTCGGGGGCGACGAATACATTCTATACGCAGACCAACATTACCTTCTCCAGTTTTGGTTCATCCTACAGTGTGATTGTCTCCAACTGCGTGGGCGTGACCAACAGCCAGACTGCCGCGCTCTATGCGGCGCTGGTCAGTTTTGAGGCTTCGACATGGCCTACAAACTGGACGCCGCCTGCCGGCTATTCCGTAGATACCGGAGGCGCGCTCAATGGCGCGATTGGATATGGCTGGGCGACTGCGCAAACCAGCGGGCACATTCACTACAACATGAATCCGGATACTCGGCTTGATGCTTCGATTTCCGTTGGAACCAATGCCGTGAATTGGAGCTATTATCTGCCGAACGGATCGTATGGTGTGACCTTGTCTTGCGGCGACACATCAACTTCAACCGGGCCCAATCTGGTTCTTGTGCAGGGCGCGACCGCCATCAACAATGTGTCGGAGACCGCCAATCACTTTGTTGCCGTGACCAATTTTCAGGCAGTCGTCACCAATAATCTGTTGACCCTGACTGTGGGTGGTTCCACGGGCAGCACCTGGTTGAATTATGTGATGGCCCAAGCCACAAACACCCAACCTGTCTCCACACTCACCCTGACAGCCAGTGCCTCACCCACCAACGGTACGATGCCCTTGGCTGTGCAGTTTACGGCCACAGGCATCGAGAGCGACACCAATCCGGTGACGTATGCGTGGACCTTTGGCGACGGCGGAGCATCAACCAATCAAAATCCTCTTTACACCTACACCAATGCCGGGGTTTACACCGCCGCGCTGACCGCCAATTCCTATGGCACTGGTGGACCGCTCAACGCGAGCACCAGTCTGACGATCACCGTGGCATCGAATCAACGGACGCTGACCACATATACATCAGGGATTGGCACAGGAAGCGTGACACTGGCTCCATCGGGCGGCATTTATCTGACCGGCACGGTGGTGACTCTGACTGCGGTTGCAGGATCGAACAGCACCTTTACAGGCTGGAGCGGCGCACTTTCCGGCACAAACAATCCGGAGACGCTGGTCATGAACAACAACGCTACGGTTACGGCCAGTTTTGGGTTTGATGGCTACGCGATCATGGCTTCGGCGGGCGTCAACGGCACGATCTCGCCCTCAGGCACGGTTAGTGTGATCACCGGCACGGCGCAGACATTCGCTATCACGCCTGCAAACTGGTACGCCGTCAGCAATGTCGTGGTGGACGGCGCTTCGGTGGGGGCGCTCTCGTCCTACACGTTCAGCAATATTTCAACCAGTCATGTGATTACGGCGAGTTTTTATGCATTGTCGGCGCCTCTGGGCACGCCGCTGTGGTGGCTGGCGCAATACGGCTATACGAACAACGAGCAAGCCTTGGATCCAAATGGCGTTGCCGTGTGGAAGGATTATCTGACCAGAATCAACCCTGCTGCTCCTGGTTCTGGCGCAGCCTACAACATTGTGCCATACGCTGAAGGGTTTGAAAATCTGACGGCGTGGGGCGGGGTCTATACCAATGTTGTTGGCGCTTTGGGGTGGATTGGCGTGGCTGGCGGCGATCAGTCGCTGATTACCAACCTGCATTACACCTACACGGCCACCAATCTGCCGCTGCCTGCCATCACCCATACCAATGTGCTGCAACTGAACACACAGGGATTTGTGCTGACCAATAGTTTTGGGTCTGGGTTCAACATGAGCAACGCCATGGTGTATCTGGACTTTATGATGCAGTTTGGAGCAGGGGCTTCCGCGCCAGCCAGCTACACACCTGTTGACAATGGGTTCAAGGGTGGCTTTTATGTGAACACGAACCAACAGTTTACGATTTATCACGGTGTGGCGGCGTCATCGGATGGCTCATTGCTCAGCAACATATTGGACGTTACTTCCACGGTATTGCCATCAGGTTCGTGGCATCGGGTGACATGGATGGTGGATGCCACCGCAACCAATCCGGCGAATGCGCTGGCGATGTTCCAGTTGCGATTGGACGGGCTTGCAGTTACCAACGCCAACGCTTATGACAACGGCTGGAAGACTCAGTTCCAGAATGCGGGAACCCTGCCGACCACCAGTCCAACAGGGACGTGGTTCCGTTTTGCGACCACCAATAGCGTGGTCAAGACACTCAACGCGCTTTGCTTTATCGGCGCAGGATCCCTGGATGACGTGGTGGTCACGACGAACAATCCTTTTGCCACGCTGTCGGGACCCTATCTTTTGATCATCACCAGCAGCGGCAATGGGTGCTCCTCGTTGGGCGCAGGACCATATGTTTCAGCCATTCTGGCATCTGGCGCAAGCACGCAGCTCATCTATACAGCCGCCCAATGGAGCCGCATCTCGGCGCTGGCATCCAACGGTGTGCCGCTGATCACGGCGTCGGGCGCGCGATGCTTCACGCAGTCGGTGTTGAACATTGGCGCGAATGTCAGCAATGCGGTGGTGTTTGCCCTGGCAGATTCCACTCAGACGGGCTACACCAATGTGCCTACCTCCTGGTTGACCAACTGGACCGAGGAAGCCATCCATGCGGCTCAAGGATGCGACGGGTTCTGTGTGCATGACAAATACATGCTCGGCCTGGATCCGACATCCTCCAACAGTTACAGGCTGGTGATTGACGGCTGCGCGTCATCCGGCAGCAACATGGTGGTCGTGGTCCGCCGCGATGTGAGCGGGTCGTTCGCGCCCAACGGCATGAACGGCAGCTTGATTCTACAGGCGACGCCTTCGATGACCCATGCGTTTACCAATCTTCCATCCACGGCCAGCACGGGTTGCGGGGTTTTTGACCCAACGGGGCATCATGCCTATACCAACAAGGTGGATACAACGACCATGTTTTATCAGATCACCGTACAGTAAAAGCCGCTGTTGGATTGTAGGCGCGATACCCCAAAAGGGGTTTGCGGTCGGACGTGTATGGATGGCTCGGCTGTCATGCTTATGGCCAGACCGAAACTCAAGATGGGATTATCCGTACGGCGCTTCCCCTGATCACCGTTTTGGCAGCGCCGGATGCCAACCGTTTGACACCGTCAGTCCATCAACTCGCGCCTCGTAGCCGCTCGTCGTTCGTCGGACTGCGATTTGCAACGG
>Ga0364900_10455_pt1 | contig 11803 bp, 9 predicted proteins | sample ExccelJu500002D3_FD_206974 | JGI IMG/M metagenome (GOLD analysis project Ga0364900, IMG submission 206974) | Enriched cells from Trout Bog Lake Hypolimnion, Wisconsin, USA - BchlTB.July09.5000.02.D3 | ecosystem: Environmental > Aquatic > Freshwater > Lake > Hypolimnion/Profundal zone | place: USA...
GGTCGGTGTTTCGGCGTTGTTGCTGGGCGGGGCGGGAATCCTGGCGATGGGGTTGGCGGCACCGCAGCTTCTCCTGACATTGGAAATGGTAGGGTTCTCCGAGCGGGCGGGAGAGATGAATGCGTGGATGGAAACGGACTCTGCGCATCCCCGCCAGTGGCTGACGCTCCTGCTGCCGTTCCTTTATGGACGGCCGGGTTATCCTGACGCTTACTGGGCAAAGACGATTTATGAGTATGCCTTTGGCACGTTTTATATTGGCATCCTGCCCTTAATCGGGGTCTGCTTTTGCTGGCTGCGATCCAAGCAAGCGGCTTTTGCGACCGAAAACCGGGAACGTCGATTTCTTGTGGTCTTCTTGCTGCTTGCCACCGTAGCAGGCTTTGCAATGGCGGGAGGCAAGTATACTCCGCTGTACGCTTTTTTGCATCATTGGCTTCCCGGCTTGGGTCACATGCGGTTTCCCACCAAGTTTTTCCTCTATGTTGTGTTCGCATTGCCGATGCTGGGCGCTGTGGGGTTCCAAGCGTTGCTGGAGAGCCGGGATAAGAGCACGGCGTCTCAACGGATTCGCGGATGGTGGATTGCCGCCGGAATTTTCGGTGTTTTGATCGTAGGGTATATGGCTTGCCTGGTGAGCGATGGCTTTCTGCCATGGCTTATGGCGCATCCCAAAGTGCCCTCGACTGCTCAGTTGAATGCAGTGACATTCGATTACACCTTGGCCGTAGGATTTGCCGTTGTCGGGTTGGGTCTTTTCGGCTTGCTGGCGTTCCGTCCTGCGCAAGCGCGCTGGGTTCCTGCCGCGATCGTCGCCGTGAGTTTCGCAAATCTCTGCATGATCTCGCGCCAGGTCCAGCCGACCGGACCGTCCGGCGTCTACACGCGGCGCCCTGAAGAGCTGGTTAAACGGATCGGTGGCGATGCGCGGTTTCGGTTTTTATCAACTTATTTCACTGTCCAGCAATACATTTACGGGGAGCAACGAACGGACATTCTCGATTGGGCGAGAGATGCGGGGGGAAGCCTTCATGGGATCCTACAGGGCTTATCAAGCCTTACGCCGGGCGGGCTAGATTTGCATCGTTACATGACACTCTTTTCTCTTATGAATTCCGGGACTCCGTCTGTTCAGGAGAAAATAGCGGACATGCTGTCGATGCGGTATATTATTGGAGGAGCGCCCTTTGACCAAATCTTCTGGGGCAATGCGTCGCGTGATATCCGGATCATGGAACGCCGCAATTGTCTGCCTCGGGCGATTGTGGTTTCTCAATGGAGCTTTGCCGCGACGGACCCGGAGATGCTGCAAACGATCGCAAGCCAGGGGTTCAATCCACGCAAAGAGGCCGTCTTGGAGCCTCTAGTGGGGGAACCCGTGACGCCCGGCAGGACACAAGCTTCCTCTGATGATCCGGTTGGGGTGGTAAGTTCTCTCGCCGATCACAACGATTCCGTGACGATGGAGGTTTCGACAAAAAGCCGCTCGCTATTGGTGCTCGGCGATACGTGGTACCCGGGGTGGATTGCCTCAGTCGATGGTGTGCGACGTCCGATTTTCCGCGCCAACTACAATTTTCGGGGAGTATTCCTGGAACCCGGAACCCATCAGGTGGAATTCGTTTTCAAGCCCATCCGTTTCACCATTGGAGTTTGGATTTTTGGATTTGCCGCAGCGGCTTGCGGCGGGTTGGGGTGGATGTCTCGCCATACGCGTCGCCGCGCCTGTGGCGCTTCGGAATACGCCACTCGCACCGTGTAGTATCAACACAATTAACCTTGGTAAATTCGCGGCGTTTCGCGTCCCCGAGGGACGCACTGAAGTAGCCCGGCGTTTTAACGCCGGGCTACTTTCGGGTTGTCCCTATGGGACAATCTTTCTAATCCAATCGTGTGGATGGAATAAATGGCGATGAAATAAAGGCTAATCTGGAATTCCCGGGCCAACACTCAATCGGCACCCTACACGGTGGTTCGCCATGAAGGCGCATTTGAGTTGCGAGACTACCCCTTACTCACCCTGGCGATAACGCCCATGAACGATAACCGGGACTCGGACGCCTTCGGCCATCTGTTCGGGTTTATCTCCGGCAAGAACGCGACGCGGGAGAAAATCCCGATGACCACACCGGTGTTAATCGACCCGGCTACAGGAAAGAGAACGATGAGCTTCGTGATGCCGGAAGCGATAACGCGAAAAGGAGTGCCTGAGCCGAGCGGGAGCAACGTGCGCTTGGGTAAAGCAGAACCGGGCCGCTATGTGGTGTTGCTGTTTAAGGGAAGCGGAAACGAAAAGAACCGGCAAACCGCCGCTGAAAAGCTGAAGGCATGGTTGCTCCAACACAACATCACCGCAGTAAGCGAACCGATCTTCGCCTGCTACGATCCACCCTGGACACCGATCTGCCTTCGCCGCAATGAAGTAATGGTACGGGTTGCGAGAGATGCAAAGTAGCCGCCATGGTGATGCCATTCTGTGTCCAATCCGGCTATCAGCGTTTTCCTTGCCATTTATGAGGGGTGACGGGTGTTATCTCACTCACGCAGATCGTCGCGGAAGATTCGCTCGTAGCAGTCCTCCATCAGTCTACGCATCTTGCTTGTTGTCGACCGCCTGCTGGGCGATTTTCCGAATGAGGCCACTAAAAATTAGACTGTGGATCGGATAGAGGGCATACCAATAAACTAGGCCGAGCAGCCCCTTTGGTTCAAAGAACGCCGTCTGAACGAGCACAGTCTGTCCATTGGGCGCGGAGCAGGACTCAAATTCCAGCCATGCCCGGCCGGGAACTTTCATTTCAGCCCGCAAGCGGATTAAGCGGCCCGGCTCCACCATTTCCACGCGCCAAAAGTCGAGGGTATCTCCCACGCGCAAGTCCTCGGGATCTCGCCGCCCCCGGCGCATCCCCACCCCGCCGCAAAGCCGATCTAGCAATCCGCGCACCTGCCAAGCCCAATCCATATACAACCAACCTCGCCCACCACCCAACCGCGCAAAACTCCGATACACCGCATCGACGGGGCCGGGCACCGTCCGCTGCCGCCGCTCGATGATAAGGCCCTCCCGGGTGATTAGGATTCGTGGTGTCCGGTTGCCTTGGCTGGAAGTCAGCGCATCACTCCAAGCCGTCTCCACCTCTTGCCTCTGCATTCTGGCCAGCGCGAGGCGCACGGAGGTCTCGAAGTCCATCGGATCAATGTCGGGAAAGAGCCGACGGGCTGTGTCGTCGCGCACAATGACCTCATTGCCCAGACCTTTTATTAGCGGTTGGGCGATGTTGGCAGGAATGGGCGTGACCAAGTGGACCCAGTAGGAAGAGAGACGAGGCGTCAACACGGGCACGGCGATCATTCGCCGCTTGAGTCCCCTGGCCTGCGCGTAACCGGTCATCATATCTGCATAGGTCAGAATATCCTTTCCGCCAATTTCAAGAATTCGCCCCGCACTTTCCGGATAGGCGAGCGCGGCTAGCAGATAGTCCAGCACATTGCGAATGGCAATCGGCTGTATCCGGGTGAACACCCACTTGGGGCAGATCATCACCGGCAGGCGCTCGGTCAGATAACGAATCATTTCAAAGGAGAGACTGCCCGAACCGACGATGACCGCGGCACGGAATTCCGTCACCGGCACCCCCGCTTCGCGCAAGGCTTCGCCCGTTCGCTGTCTTGAACGCAAGTGGGGCGAAAGGTCAGAGTCGGGGTTGCCCAGTCCGCCGAGGTAAATGATGCGCTCAACGCCAGCCGTCCGGGCAGCTTGGGCGCAGTTGCGCGCTGCCACCAAATCCCGTTCCGCGAAATCGCTCCCACTGCCTAGGCTATGCACGAGGTAATAGACCACGTTTACGTTGCGCATTGCCGCGACCAGCGAATCTGGTTGCATCATGTCGCCTTGCGCCAGTTCCACTTGATTGCGCCATGCCCGCCCCTGCAACCGCGCCGGATCGCGCGCCAGGCAACGCACGCGATACCCCGCCCCGAGCAAGCGGGGCACGAGTCGCCCGCCGACGTAACCCGTCGCCCCAGTCACCAGGATCAATCTGGAGTCAGTCATGGCATCAAGGATCGTAAGACACGAGATGAAGATGATTGGAGAACATTTCGAAGTCTTCCAAGACAAGATGCGAGGGGATGCGGGAGGACTCAAATATCCGCGATTTCAGTTGTCTGATAATCGAAAGAGTAAGTGCGGGCAGCTCCTGTTTGGAGAGTTGAGGAGACCAGCCAACCCGTGTTGTCGGACTATATGGGGGCCGGGCCGTAGGTGGCGCGATGCGTCTCATCGACTTGCGCCATCTGCCGCGCGGGCAGCCGCGTCCCTGAGCTGCTTCTCGTCCTCCTGCGTGAGCTTGGGACGGTCAATCGCGAACGTCAGCTTGTTGATCTTGCCGGAGAATGGGAATGGCACTTGGTAATCCTCGTCGGACACGGGGGTGCCGGTGTCCGAGCCGATGTCGAAGGTTTCGTCCCACGGCAGCGTCAATGGAACCGTCTTTTCGAGCTTCTGCGTGCTAACGACCTTGCCGTCTACTTTGAACGTGCCGGTGCCCGAACGCCCAATGCCGCTGATGTTGTTGAAAGCCAGCGTCGCGAAGCCGAGCCCGTCATATTTGAAATCGTATTCCAGCGTATGCTTGCCGGGCGCGAGCTTCTCGGGTGCTTCCCAGCGAATCCGCTTTAAGTCGAGCAGGTTCCAGAGAAACACCGGTTTGCCTTTATGGAGATAGAGCCCGTAGCCGCCAAACCGACCGCCGTCGGTAACGATCATCCCTTCCGCGCCTCCCTGTGGTATGTCAATCTCTGCGGTGATGGTGTACGACGTGTTGAGAACGCTCGGGGCCGTGCCGCGAGGAATGCCTGTGACCGGCATTCCAGAGAAAGTGTACACATCGCGGTCGCCCGACACGGAGGGGCGCGGCGTGACCATCCGTGTGGCCACCGATGCATCCAGCGGGAACACTTGGTATTTCTTGAATTCGTCGAACATCATTTGGTGCATCTCCCGCACCTTATCGGGACGGGCATCGGCTACATTTGTGAATTGCGACCAGTCATGCTCCACGTCGAACAGTTCGAATTTGAAAGCGCTCGCCGGGTTCTGGACCGCCGCTCCGAGCAACTCCCACGGCGGACGAATCGGTACCGCGCTCAACATCCAGCCCTCATGGTAAAGGCCCTGCACACCCATCATCTCGAAATACTGTGTCGTGTGTTTCGAGGATGCGGTGGCGTTGGCTGGGTCGAAAGTGTAGGCCATGCTCACGCCTTCGATCGGCTTTTGTTTGACGCCGTCCACTTCTTCGGGTGCGCGGATGCCGCAGACCTCGAGGAGGGTTGGCACGATGTCAACGACGTGATGGAACTGCGCACGAATGCCGCCCAGGTCTTTGATGTGGCTAGGCCAGGAGATGCACATGCCCTGGCGGGTCCCGCCAAAGTAGGAGGGAATCTGCTTCGTCCAGCGGAAGGGCGTGTCAAAGGCCCAGGTCCACCCCACCGCCATGTGATTGTAGGTCGATTGGGAACCCCAGGCATCGTAAAACTTCATCTGCTCGGCTACCGGCAGTTCGATGCCGTTAAACTGCAATACTTCGCTCGGGGTGCCGTTGGGCGAGCCTTCGGCGCTGGAGCCGTTGTCGCCGCTGATGTAAATGATGAGCGTGTTATCGAGCTTGCCCATGTCCTCGACGGCCTGAATGACGCGGCCTATCTCATGGTCTGTGTATGCCAGATAGGCCGCATACACGTCCGCTTGGCGGATGAAGAGCTTCTTCTCCTCTGGGCTGAGGGAGTCCCATTGCTTCAAGAGATCGTTGGGCCAGGGCGTCAGCTTCGTCTCCTGCGGGATCACGCCGAGCTTCTTTTGGTTGGCGAAGATGGTTTCCCGGAGCTTGTTCCAGCCCTCGTCGAAAAGATGCATGTCGCTGATCTTCTTGATCCACTCCGGCGCCGCGTGATGCGGGGAGTGGGTGCCGCCGGGCACGTAGTGGAGGAAGAATGGCATCTGCGGGTTGATGTCGTTCAACTGGTTCAGCCAGTGGACGGCGTCGTCCGCCATCGCGGTGGTGAGGTTCCAGCCCGGGTGCCCAATGTAGGGATAGATCGCCGTCGTGTTTCGGAACAGGTTCGGTTCCCACTGGCTCGAGTCGCCGCCGACGAAGCCGTAGAAATATTCGAAGCCCATGCCCGAGGGCCACTGGTCGAACGGCCCTGCCTGGCTCGCGGTCCATGAGGGCGTGTTGTGGTCCTTGCCAAACCAGGAAGTGCGGTAGCCGTTGTCCAGCAGGATGCGCCCGATGGTGGCGTTATCCTTGCCGATGTAGCTGTTATAGCCGGGGAAACCGGTGGCAGCCTCCGAGACCACGCCGAAGCCCACCGAGTGATGGTTGCGCCCGGTAATGAGCGCAGCGCGCGTAGGTGAGCAAAGCGAAGTCGAATGGAAATTGATGTAGCGCAGACCCGAGTTGGCGACGCGGTCGAGCGCCGGAGTGGGAATGACGCCGCCGAACGTACTCGGTGCGCCAAAGCCGCAGTCATCGGTCATGATGAGTAGCACGTTGGGCGCACCCTTGGGTGGAACGACACGCGGTGACCACCATGCTTTGGATTGGGCAGCGTTGTCCTTGACGACGCCACCGAACGCCGGGGCTGGCGGCGGCAGTTGTTTGCCGCTGATGGTGGTGGTGGCGTCGGGCGAACCGATGATGCCGGTGACTTGTTGGGCTAAGGCGAAAGGCGCGAGAGACATCACAACCGCCGCAAGCACCCCACCCTGAAGGACGTGTCCGGGAAGCTTCATGATTGATTTGTTTTAGTTAGGTTTTGATGAAGGGATCGCTTTTGGTTGAATAAGCGGCTGCCCTAGCAGCCTGTCGGACTTCCCTTGGCAATACAGAGTATGCTAACAAGGGGCATGTCAGCCCGGTTTGTAAACATTGACCACGACACGCCGAGTTGTCATCCTGTCATGTCGGTATAGCCCCCGTCTCAAGCCTTGGGACGAAAGCGAAATCCACAACCCCATCGAGTGCATCGCGTCAGGTTCCTTTAAGAAAAAGCAACCGCCGGAGATTCGCGGGACCGACTATGTTGTCGATACGTTGGAAGCCGCCCTGTGGGCTTTTTATACCAATTCATTCCGGAACGAGTGTCTTCGAGCGGCGAATCTCGGTGGCGATGCCCTCCCCATGCACACCTCTCTTTGAACATTCTTTCTCTGTTCTCTCCCGAGTTTCTCTTGATCAAGAACGATTTACAAAGGTTCGAATCCTTTCCTGTTTTCGATAGTTTTTCGAAATCCCGTTCTCGGTTAACAGCCTCGGAATTCTCTGTTTTGGAAATGCCGATATGGCGTCCATTTAGACTTTTTGCATGGGACGGGTGAGGCGTCCCTGTATCTTCAAGGTTTGCCGTAGGCCCATCTCGGCGTTGCCGTCGTGAGAATCCTTAACGCCAAATTGACGTGCGTTAAGGTTGATGGCTTATCCTTAAAGTTCTCGTTGCCGCCGTTAAGGATAACGGCTACTCTGGCGGTATGAAACGCGGTCCAACGGGTAACCACATCACAATTTCAACCGTTGGGGAGAAGTGTCGCGCCTTTGTGCCTGCGCCACTTCCGCCGGTTCCCGGTGTCGAGTGGACGCCCGAACTCGAACGCCTATTTGCAGATGCCAACACCGCACTTGGCCGTTTGGACGGCGTTGCCGACCTATTGCCCGATGCGAAGCTTTTGCTCTACAGCTACATTCGCAAAGAGGCTGTGCTCTCCTCACAGATCGAAGGAACCCAATCATCCCTGTCCGATCTCCTGCTTTTTGAAAATGACCAGGCGTCCGGAGTTCCTATCGACGATGTTCAAGAGGTTTCAAATTATGTGGCGGCCCTCGATCACGGGCTGAAACGGCTTGGCGAAGGGTTCCCGATTTCGCTCCGGCTCGTTCGGGAGCTTCATGACGTGCTTCTTTCCAAAGGGCGCGGCAGCCAAAAGCAGCCGGGCGAATTCCGCACGAGTCAAAACTGGATCGGTGGCACCCGCCCTGGCAATGCCCGATACGTTCCGCCACCGCCTGATCGCCTGATGGATTGCCTCGGGCCGCTGGAAAATTTTTTGCACGATGATCCCGAGAAGACTTCGCCTTTGCTCAAGGCCGGATTTGCCCACGTTCAATTTGAGACCATTCACCCGTTTCTCGACGGCAACGGACGCGTGGGCCGTCTGCTCATCACGCTGCTACTTTGCTCCGAAGGTGTAATGAAGCAGCCGCTTCTCTATCTCAGCCTCTTCTTCAAGCGGCACCGGACCCTGTATTACGATCTTCTGCAACGCGTTCGGGAACAGGGGGACTGGGAATCGTGGCTGGCGTTTTTCTTTGAGGGAGTAGCAGTCACCGGAAACCAAGCGTTCAACACAGCCAACAGCCTACTGCGGCTGTTCGAGGACGATAGCGCAAAAATCAAGACGTTGGGGAGGGCTTCCGCTTCAGCCCTGGCGCTGCACATGTTCTTTCAAGCGCATCCGCTGACATCCGTCCGCGACGCCCGTCAAGCGCTCGGAATCTCTGTGCCCACCCTTCATGCCTCGGCCAAACATCTGATTCAACTCGGGATCTTGCGCCAAATCCCAAGTTCGAACCAACAACACCTCTTTGCTTACGACCGTTACTTGGAACTATTGAATCAGGACGAGGGGTAACGTGAGACGGAAAAAAAGCGCACCTAAAGGGGGGAAGCCATGCGCATTGGTCAAGTGTGAGTCAAGCAGTTGGTCAAGCGCTTCAGATGATGGCGCGCTTTCAGATAACCGACTTGATGGTGCTTTTGCCCGATCCGTTGGGTCCGGCGAGCAGGGAACACGAGGTGTCACCGGAGGGCAATCTTCTGGCCGTATTGGACCTGGATGGGCGGTTCAATTTGTTTGATTAGACGCCTCGTCCCGTCGGGAAACATCTCGTAGATCGCCCCGTTTTCAGTTTCGAGCACGCTCTGGCCGCTGGCCAAGGTATTCCAATAAGCCATGGTAACCGCCGCTTGCGCCAACGCCGGAATTTGGTTCTCCAGATATTCGATAGATATTTCGGGGTCGGCCATGGCGTTTTCTTTCGTCAAAACTAACCTGCCTTTGGCGTCTAGGCGAGCAAGGCTCTCGATCATGTTGCTGATCTTCGACCTGCGGTTCAAAAAGCCCGCTGCATTCGCCAGCCGGGAATCGCGCGCAACGATGGCCAGGACCGTCCGCTTCGCCCGTTCACTCGTCCGCCAAGCATCTGATCGGATTGGAGGGCTTGCGACCCCCCCCCTTCAAATCGCGGCCGACGTTTGCCCTTAATGGCGCAATCCGATTATTCGCGCCACATAAGGGGTTTTGGTGGCGCAATCCGCCAAAGCGAGCATTCCAGTGCGTAGTATTTGGCGAGATCGTTGAATGAACGGCCAGAATCCCCGGCGGCATTCTTGAGCCGCTGGTGAACCGATGCTCCCACGCGGATCGAAGTTGCGATAGATTCTCGGAAGTAGTGCATGTTTTATCCAGCTCATTTTCACTTCGTTTAAAGCCTGCCACCGACGCGCAAGGCCGCGCTCATCATCGGCGAGATGCACGACATTTTCCAGAAGCCTGCTGGACAATCTTGGGCAGGTCGGCGTTCGTGCCCTACGGATGAAATACTCTGGTTCGCCCGTGATGAAACCCCGCTAAATCATTGTCTTTGATAACAATCCTCTTCGGAAAATGCATTTTCCGCGCAATGTTCACAGCAATCGCCCCCAACACTTCGACCTGTGCGTCAGTAAGGTGGTCATCCTGGATAACTTCACCGTTTTCACGAACACCCAACACATTTCCCGTATGAAGGATACCTATTCCGTAGCCATCGAAACCACCCCGCAGGAAATTTCGCGGTTGGCCTTTCAACAGATGCTGGACGCGTTCATCTTTGTTCAATGCGTTCATATACCTATCACCCTTATCCATTTCTTCAATTGACGGAGGCAGTAAGACGCACCCGGATAGCATCGCAAATATGACCAACAATAAAACCTTTGAGATATGCATGGCGGTATTCGTTATGGATGGTGTTCCAATCAGAAATTAAATCCAGCTTTCTGTACGTTTGTGCACGCGGGACACGCAGGCGAAGTTTGCGCTGGCATATAACCATCTTATCGAGGCGCAGCCTTGTTGCCAGCCCATAAAACAACACGGTTTCATACCAGCTCGCGGCTATCGAAATGTCATAGCGAAACCGATTTGGGCTGATTCACTGTGGAGCCCAAGATGCTGCTCAGCGCTTTTCGCTGCTCGTTCCAATCCACCTGAGCCGCCACCGCACGTAGGTCGTGCTCAGTGACTGCGTCCCTCCCGGCGAACGTGCGGGGTAGGAATAGCACGGCCTCCTGGATGTCGGGCGCGAGATGCTGGAGGTTCATGATTTGGGTGGCGCGCGCCCGGGTGATTCGGCCCAAGCGTGCGACGTCTGCGTAGTCGCGGAGTTTCCCAGACAGGAGATCGTCTCCGAGTTTGATGGTGAGCGCCATCATTCGCGACACTCGCGGGATACGGCCCTCCGTAACCGTGGTCGGCGAAGCGTCGCCCGGTTGCGTGGCTTTCTTGCCGCCAGCTCGGCCTCGGGTGAACGAGATCGGGCATACCACCCAGCAAGCATTTTTCGACATCATTGAGTTCCCCTTGAATCTTCAACCGCTCTTCGGGGTTATTAAGCGTGAAGGCGTTTCGGTAGTGGGTTTCGGTCTCGTGTCGTTCTGCTTCAAACCACCGCGAAAGAAGAAACGATAGTTCAGCCTCACCGTATTGGCAGAACGCCCGTGCCCGCCTCCGCTTTGCCTTCTCTACTGCGATTTGCCTACTCTCCCTCCTTGATGGGTAGACCTCGATTCGGCCCTCTTCGGCAGCCCCTCGGATTTTCTCGCGGGCTTCGCTGATGTCCTGTTCCGATTGCGCAAAGGCAGCCAGATACGGTTTTAGAGCCTCCTTGCGGTTCTTGGTGCCAAGGGAGTAGTGGAAGCGTCCCCGCTCAATGATGTCCACCAAATCGGAGGGGATTCGACGGCGGAAATACCAAACGCCAGCGCGTTGTCGGAGATACATTTCGGAGTTTTCCACGCCGGGTTGTGTAACAGTTCGTGTCACAGTAAGCCAGTCGTAACTCGTTGATGTAGGCTTGGTTGCCTGATTTCCAACCGCTTAGGTGGGAACTGGCGGAGAGGGGGGGATTCGAACCCCCGGTACCCTTTTGAGGTACGGCGCTTTAGCAAAGCGCTGCTTTCGACCACTCAGCCACCTCTCCAAATTGCTTATTTCCAGCTACTCGCGACTATTTTTTCGAGTCCGATTTTTGAAGTTGCAAGTCACTTTCGTAAACCTGCGTTCTGGACATGGTTAAAACCAACCCAAATACCTTCAAAAAGTCGGCGAATGTCTCTACCGAAACAGTCACGGCACTTATTTCGCTTGGTTTGCGATTCACGGCAAGCAAATAAAACGCTCTCTCAAAACAACAGATAAAAATTTGGCTCGGAGACGGCTTGCCGAGTTCGCTAAAGAATTCATTCTGCTCGAATGGTTTCTTCGTCCACGTCGTCGCTTCACTTGGATCTTTTTTCCGCCTTGATCGGTTCCCCCTTAGCCAATAGCGTCCAGAGAATATGGGATAGCTCAAATCCCCGTGGCAATAAGTTCATCGAGCTTGTGGTGCCCGTCGTATCAAGTTTTATGGTTCGATTGCGAACGAGTTGCCTCCTATTATATCTCGCTTTCTTCGGAGTCTTCGTCCCAAATGCAATGTCT
>Ga0364900_10394_pt1 | contig 11417 bp, 11 predicted proteins | sample ExccelJu500002D3_FD_206974 | JGI IMG/M metagenome (GOLD analysis project Ga0364900, IMG submission 206974) | Enriched cells from Trout Bog Lake Hypolimnion, Wisconsin, USA - BchlTB.July09.5000.02.D3 | ecosystem: Environmental > Aquatic > Freshwater > Lake > Hypolimnion/Profundal zone | place: USA...
CTTATAACCTGCAGTTCATCCGTCTGTAGTAAGAAGATGCCAGTAACTCTGCCGAACCTTTGGCCAAGTTTCTGCGTCCAATGATTTGCGAGGGAGACGTCATGGTTAGAGTAGATGGCGGCGGTAGTGGCTCCAGTCTTGTGCAGGTGCGCGGGTTGGATAAGAAGTATCAGCGCGGAAGCGAGGAAATCCATGTTTTGCAGGGGCTGAACCTCGACGTGGATGCAGGCGACTTCGTGGCGTTCATGGGGCCAAGCGGCTCCGGCAAAACCACTCTGCTGAATTTGATGGGCGGTCTTGATCTGCCGACCGCAGGAACCATAAGAGTTGCGGGCGACGAGATCACGCACTTGTCCGCACGCAAACTTACCGAATGGCGCGCGCGGCATGTTGGATTTGTTTTTCAAATGTATAACCTGATCCCGGTATTGACCGCGTTTCAAAACGTGGAGTTACCGCTGCTTCTGACCAAGCTATCGAAGGCAGAGCGGCGCCGGCATGTCGAGGTCGCGCTTGAGGTAGTGGGGCTCAAGGATCGCATGGATCACTTTCCGCGGCAGCTCTCCGGCGGACAGGAACAGCGTGTAGGCATTGCTCGCGCCATTGTTGCGGACCCAACCTTTCTGCTCTGCGATGAACCGACTGGCGACCTTGACCGCAAGAGTGCCGACGAGATTATGGACCTGATTGACCGCCTCGTTCGCGAGCATGGCAAAACCGTGTTGTTGGTTACCCATGACCCAGTGGCTGCCGACCGCGCTCATGTTGTGCTGCATCTGGACAAGGGCGTTCTGGTTGAGGGGCAGACGGAGGGTGACAGAGCGGGGGCGCGTTCATGAAATACTCCGCACTGCTCATCTCCAACCTATTCCGTAAGAAGATTCGGACGGTGCTGACGATTGGGTCGTTTGCGGTGGCGCTGTTCCTCTTTGGTCTGCTTGCGGTCGTCCATGGCGCCTTCAATCAGGGAGTAGAGGTCGCGGGCGCGGACCGCCTTGTAGTCATCAACAAAGTATCGATCATTCAGCCACTGCCCATTTCATATAAAGAACGGCTGTTGCGCATCCCCGGCGTGAAGGCTGTCACGCACGCGAATTGGTTCGGCGGCGTGTACCAGGACGAGCGCAATTTCTTTGCGCAAATGGCCGTCGATGACGAGACGTTTCGTCCAATGTTTCCAGAGTTCATGATACCCAACGATCAGTGGCAGGCATATATGAGTGATCGGGAGGGCGCGATTGTTGGCGCGGATCTGGCAAAGCGATTCAAGTGGAAGCTGGGAGATCGAATTCCGATCAAGGGAACGATATTTCAAGGGACTTGGGAGTTCAACATCCGAGCCATCTACCAGGGTGAGCGAGTGCAGGACGACACCACCCAGTTCTGGTTCCATTACAAATATTTGGAGGAACGCGAGAACCCGTACTGGAAAGGGCTCATTGGTTGGTACACGGTGAAGGTTGCGAACCCCGATGATTCAGTTAGGGTAGCCAGGCAGATCGACGAGACATTTTCGAACTCGCCATGGGAGACAAAGACGGATACCGAAAAAGCATTCGCGGCATCGTTTGCGAAGCAGGCGGGAAACATCGGATTCCTGATTACGAGCATTGGCGCGGTGGTGTTCTTCACGCTGTTACTCGTCACCGGAAACACGATGGCCATTGCGGTGCGCGAGCGCGTGCGTGATTTAGCAGTGTTGAAAGCTGTCGGATTTTCGGATCTCTTTGTGCTCGTGCTGGTGCTTGCTGAGTCGCTGCTGATTGCTTTAATCGGGGGGGCTTTGGGACTCGGGTTCGCAAAGTTGCTTACGCTCAACGGTGACCCAACACATGGCATGCTTCCGTTCTTCTACTTATCACCACAAGCCGTAGTAACGGGCTTCGCAGTTGCGTTAGGCGTAGGCGTAGTTGCCGGGCTCTTACCGGCGATCACGGCGATGAAGCTCAACGTGGTAGATGCGCTGCGGAGGGTGTGAGCATGGCAATCCCGCTGAGTTACAACCTGAATAGCTTGCGTGTCCGTTGGAGTTCGACCGTGGTAGCCGTGCTGGGTATTGCAGGGACGGTGGGCGTGTTCGTGGCCATGCTGTCGCTGGCCAAGGGCTTTAAGACGACGCTGGTTTCATCGGGCTCAGCGCGCAATGCAATCGTGTTGCGCGGGGGCGCGACCTCAGAGATGGAGAGCGGCATCAATCTTGACCAGGTGCGCGTGGTCGAAGACGAAGCAGGAGTGGCGCGAGATTCTACCGGTCCGCTGGTGAGTCCGGAAGTGGTTGTGATTGCCGCTTTCCCATTGAAGGCAACTGGCACCGATGCCAACGTCCAAGTACGAGGTGTCTCGCCCAAGGCTCTGCAAGTTCGCGACTCCATCAAGATGGTTACGGGTCGTTTTTTTCAACCGGGACTGAATGAGTTGGTCGTAGGACGCTATGTGGCCGGGACTTACGCGGGCTTAGCGTTGGGAAATAAGGTGAAGTTCGGGGGAGGCGAGTGGACGGTAGTGGGCGTCTTCGATGCGGGAGGCAGCGCATTCGACTCGGAGGTCTGGAGCGATGCCAGCGTTCTCAGCGCGGTTTACAAGCGGCCCACGAATGTTTTCCAATCCGTCACTGTTCGCCTGACTTCTCCCGAAGCGTTTACCGGATTCAAGGACGCACTTACTTCGGATCCGCGAGTTACTCTGCAGGCGAGTCGCGAACTTGACTACTATGACAAGCAGTCACGCGCGATCACGACACTCATCCAGGTGCTCGGGACGTTGGTTGCCGTGGTCATGGGAATTGGAGCCGTGTTGGGAGCGCTCAATACCATGTATTCGGCTGTGGCGGAGCGCTCGCGGGAAATAGCGACTATGCGCGCCCTGGGATTCGGTACGGGCAGCGTGGTCACATCTTTTGTGTTCGAGGCACTCTGCATCGCGCTTGTTGGGGGACTTGTTGGATGTGTCTGCGTGCTTCCGCTCAACGGACTGACCACGGGGACGATGAACTGGCAGACCTTCTCTCATCTTGCGTTTGCGTTTCGTGTGACTCCGGTGCTGCTGGTGGCGGGATTGATTTTTGCGCTATTCATGGGATTGCTCGGGGGCGTCCCTCCGGCAATCAGAGCGGCGCGCGCCCGGATTGCCGTAGCTCTCCGGGAACTCTGAGTGCGAGGACTTCTTTTGGCCGGTAGCTCAAGCGGCAGGTTTCTCCACCGATGGGGAAAGCGCTTCCGTCGGAGTTGATGCAGCGGGTGACCTTCTGTTTTGCGCATATCTGACGAGCAGATTTGCAACTCCCACTGCGACCAGCAGCGCTGCGACCCACCGCGCCAGCGTCGCAATTGACGCGAAATCTATCTGCGGCCACTTGGTCTGCCACAGCACGCCGCCACGCTCCATCATCCAGTGCCACGCAGTGTGTGCAACAAACGCAGATAGGACAATCGCTCCGGTGCGGGGATGACGCATGTGACGGAACAACAGCCACAGCAATGCCACCATGGCGGTCAGAATAAATAGCTGGCCGATTTCAATTCCAATATTGAAGCCGAGCAGCGAAACAAGCAGATGCGATCCCGCAAACTGCAGGTTTTCCTTTAGGGCATAAGAGAATCCAAAGCCATGAACAAGTCCAAAAAGGCCGGCAATAAGCCATCGGCGGTCAAGTTTCGCACCAACGATATTCTCCACTGCCATGTACAGGATCGACACGGCTATAGCGGTTTCTACAAACGGAGGGAACCAATCGCCCGACGGCGCCAGGTTGTATGCTGTGCCGATTAACGTTGCCGAGTGTCCGAGCGTAAAAGCAGTTACGACCGGCACCAGTACCCGCAATCGACGCATTGGAATAACCAGACAAAGCAAGAACAGGAGGTGGTCGATTCCGCTCAAGATATGTTCGACCCCGAGCGCTACGAAGCCTCCTGCCGCGCGATACCAGGTCGGGTTAAGGGCAACGCGTCCGGAGGAAGAGGAGATCATGAATGCCCGGCTGCTCTCACTGAGAGGCATATAGCGGACTGTGAGCTTTGCGTGATCCCCAAGATCTGGAGCGAGGATGGTTTCAATCGTGAATACAGAATCTGGGGAAGAGATTGGATAGACCAGGTGAGCGTCAAGGTACCCTTGATCGAAGTAGATCCCGGAAGTTAAGTCCATGGGTTGCTCGACCAAGATATCTGCCTGCTCGTAACTCTCAAAACTTCGATCCGAGGGAAGGGTTAGTCGCCCGATGGCACTGGTGGGACGCAGGCGCGCCCCATTCTCCCAAATCTCAATATCGCTTGCGACGCCATTCAAGGCGATTTGGATCGCAGGACTGGAGGCCGCTAGATTGTACGTCTGGCCATTCATTGGAAACTGCACCGAGTGAACCATATCGAGTGGAACACGGATGATCAGGTGAGCCTGATGGGGTTCGATTTTGACGAATGAAGTCATCACGGTGTGCAGCGGAAAGTCGTGTGCAGCCGCCTGCGGCGCGGCAAGGACATAGCTCAGGGCCAGCACTATAGCCAGACTTCTCCACCCGTCTTTATGCATACTTTTCCTTTCTTCAGCGAACGGTAGCCAGGAGTTGATCTCCCAGCTACCGGCCTAAGAATTGAGATTAGTTGTGGTTTGGTACAAACTTCTGAATACGTCGTCCGGTGATGGTCTCCGCGACATAGACGTTGCCGTGGGAATCAGTGGACGCCGTATGCGCAAAGGCGAACTCGCCTGCGTTATGTCCGGGACATGGACTTACGCCGCATCGGCCAAGAGCCCCGAGCATGGCGCCGCTCTCCTTATCGAGAATCCAGGTGTTGTCATTGCCGAGATCCACGTTGATGATGTACTTCTGGCTAGTTGGACTCTTGCTGGCAAGATAATCGATGTTCGGCCAAAAAGTTATGTCACAGGCGCGAGTGCCTGCTTTCAGAATGGCCGCTTGGTTTGCCGCGGATGCAGTGGATGCGGGTTCAACCGTGATCGACCTGACAAAGTTGCCTCGCTTGTCCCATACTTCGATTCGGCTGTTCGGGCGATCACAGGTGTAAACCAGGTTGTCGTTGCCAAGTACTACGCAGTGAGGATGCCCGCCCCCAGTGGCTCCGTATGTGCCGTCAGGACACGGAGCGGAGGCGCATTTGGTGCCGAACTGGCGAACGTAAGTTCCCGTCGAATCGAAGACCACGATGCGATGGTTGCCATATCCGTCGGCAATGTAGATGTCGCCGGTCTTACCAGTGACTGGATCCGCGTCAGGATCGACCGCGATGTCCGCAGGTTCATTTAGAAGGGTTGTGCTGCTGTTATTATCGTGCGCCTCGCCACAGGTCGAATAAACGGTGGCGCCACCTACCGTGCTGTTGTTGGTCGGGCCGTCACAAACTCCCTTGGTGCCAATTTGCAGGAGCAATGTGCCAGTCTGCGAGTATTTCTGAACAATTCCATCGCCGTTACCACCCACCCAGACGTTGTCCTGATAATCCACGTAACAGCCATGCGATCCGTGAGGCATAACCTCGCTCCCGCCATAGGTAGGACCGGTCTGGGTCAACGCGGGATTACCGAAGCTAGCCACGACATTGCCATCCGCGTCGTAGGCGACCACCGGAGGAGAGGCTACGGCAGACGCCGTGGCGTCCTGGCCCACGAGGGCTCCTGACTCCGCGCCCTGCAACACGCCATTTATGGTTACACCCGCCTCCCAACCACGGTTTACTGTAAATATGTGGTTGTTGGAATCGACGCACGTTCCAGCTACTTCGCCTGTTACCCAGCGATGCGCAACGCCATCGGCTCCGACAGGTGCGGGTAGTGGCTTAGGCCAATTGGGGGCCACCGTAAATGAAGGGTGCGAATTCGAGTCCGCCTTCACTTGCCTCGGTTGCCATACCCTGAGGCCGACCACCAGTGTGAGCAGGACCGCGATTGGGTACACATAGCGCCCAACTTTCATAAGGTTCTCCTATTCCAACTGCGCTCGACGCGATGTTTTTATCGCGACGGACACAGCCTCGGTTTTCTCCGCCGAGCAATGCTCTCCGGAGAATTTGCCCCAGACATCGGTGAGACCAGTTAGCTGGCCTCATCGCATTATGTTTTCCGCGGGAGGATACACTTCCTGCGTAGCTCGCAACACGACAACACTGCTGCTAACCGGGAGCCTTGGATGCACCCACGTTGTTTGCGGTTTTCGGATTTTCGACGAAATTACAGGAGCTCAGATTGTGAGAGTAGAAGCTCGGTTGAGATGGGTACAACAACTGCCGGATGCGTTCTAGCGAGGAATAACGCGTGCGATTGCGGTGTCCAGAATCTCGCGGGTGAAGATGGCGGTCTTTGTCAGCTTGCTGCGCTTACGGTAGAGAGCGGTTGTCTGGCAGAGTACGACGATGTCCTCAATCTCCGCGGGATTAACTACGCGTTCAAGGATTCGCGATCGGAATTCCTCCTCAGTCATTCCCGCAAGTTGAAAGCTTCGACGCTGTGCATCCGCCAGATAGAAGTGAGTAACTTCAGACAGCATTTGCGCGACCTCGGTGGAGACTATAGGACGGTCCGCCGGATTCAGAGCAGCGCCCGGAAGAGTCAATTTGATTCCGAAGATGTTATCCAGGTCACTGTTCGCCGCAAACCAAACAGTGGTTGCGACAACGAGAACATTTGGCTGCTCCGAGGTGGTCTCAATCAGCGCATCCAACTCTGCGAGCAGTTCGGGATCGTTCGTTTGATAGGCAAGGTCGATGCGAGGCAATAGCAGCATTACTTTCTTGCGTTTGTACCCACGAACAATGCCCTTGGCTTTGGCAAGGGCGTCGCTGTCGCGGGGATTGTAAACGGTAATCAGGCGTTCAATTCCAGCCATCTGGGCGATGCGCTGTGAGAGGCTTTTCTTTCCACTCTGATTAGGTCCAATGATGAGTATTTCGTTGCCGATCTTGAGCTCCTGATAAGCCGCAGGGGTGCGCGCCCGATCGACCAGATCAGCGATGCCTTCGAGCAACTTATCAAGGCCTGCCAGACGCGGGTTAAGGCTGCTGACAGGGACATCCTCAAGGCTGAGATAGACGCGCTCGCGACGTTTTCGCCGCTCGGAAATGAACTCAATAAAAGCAGGCAGCGCCGCGACAGAGCCCACGATGGTCGCCAACACAAGGATTTCTTCGGTCAGGAGGAGAGCAGAGTCGCTGCCGGTGGCAGGGTCAAACATAGGCGAAGGATAACACTGGATCGCATAAGGGAAAACGGGGGGACGGCGGCCAGTTCCTGGTTCAAGCGGTGGGGGTGCTTGCAGTTCCCGATTTGGCTGGAATGCCGACCTTATGGTGGCTCCGAGCCGAACGGTCAACACGCTCCCAGAAGGCTCTAAAGTAATCGACGGCCGAGAGCAGCGACACAACGAGCATGAACCAGATCGAGATGCGGGCGATCAATTCGACACCGACGATGAAGCCCCAAAAGTTCCACTCATACCAGCGGTGAGCCAGAATCGCGGCGACGACCGCCACAATCTGAATCACCATCTTCATTTTGCCTATATCGCGCGCCTGAATCGCGAAGCCCTCGGTCGCAGCGACACTGCGTAGCCCGGTAATCAGGAATTCGCGCCCCAGCACCAGAACCACGATCCACGGGGGCATCAGATTAGGCGTGTAGCGGACTAGTAGAATGAGTCCGGCGGCAACCAGTAGCTTGTCCGCCATTGGATCGAGCAGAATCCCCATGCTGCTGATTTGGCCATGCTTACGCGCCAGGTAGCCGTCAAGTCCATCGGTGGCGGACGCAAGGATAAAAATCCCCGCTGCCAGCAACTCCTGTTCGCCGTGCGGAAAAACATTGCTGGAGAGTACCCAGATCAAGAACGGGATGCAGCCAATTCTGCTTAAAGTGATCGAATTGGGCAGATTAAGCAAATCAAGCCATCCAGAAGCGGTGCAGGGGTCTATCAAATTATGCGGGATGGATCGGCGAAAAGCAACGTGCACAGAGGCCGATGACCGCCCGGATTTCCATAGCGGCACAGGTGGTATGCACCGGGTCGAGCAGTGTTCAGACGGCCGGCGGCGATTGATTTCCAGCGCTGATCCCCGGGAGGGGAGTCGTCCGGTTCGGCATGATTCGGTTCTCTCTTTCGCGCTGCACCGAACTCCGGGCGAAAACATTGTCACGCTTCGCGAAAAGGTGTTTGTCGTTCGGGCCGCACATGGTTATACTGCCAGCGAACGATGGCCAACATCCTGTACGAAGTCAACGGGAAGGGCGCGGGGCACTCAACTCGCTCGAGGGAGGTCTTTGCCCATTCAAAGCGCCAGGACCCGTTTGAACAGATCTGTAACGCTTACTGGCTGGGCCACACAGGCTATGGCACCTTTTGGGAGGTACCGACCAGGGAGCGGGTTGAATCGTTTTTCTTTAACATTCCGCAATTTCGTGAGAAGCTAGCCCACTATCCCCCGGTATTCCAACCGGGAGTTATTCACAAGACTCGATTTACGGATTGCTTCCAATCTCCCGCAGGGGGAATGGAGGGCACAGGAAGGTGCGTGTCATTCAGACAGAGCGGCAATGCACCTGTAGCATTCTGAACTTATCAAACTCAATACTGTGGCATTAGAGCTGTCGGCGCCCAGCATTGAGAGTTAAGGAAGTGTGGTGGAGTAGCGATCGAGAGAAATCAATATTAGCGCAACACCAGGAGAAAACCATGATCCCGTTTTTGATCTGTATCGGAGCGCTCGCTTTTCTGATGCTGGTGGCCTATCGTGGCTTCAGTGTTATTCTCTTTGCGCCAATTGCAGCGCTGGGAGCGGTTTTGCTGACCAGTCCAAGTGCCGTGCTGCCTATTTACAGCGGCCTTTTCATGGAAAGCATGGTCGTATTCGTCAAACTATATTTCCCGGCGTTTATGCTGGGTGCTCTATTCGGAAAGTTGATTGAGCTTTCTGGTTTCGCCAAGTCCATTGTTAAAGCAGTCATTCAGATATTGGGAGAGAAGAGCGCAATTCTGTCCATCGTAACCGTCTGTGCGCTGCTCACCTATTTCGGCGTTTCGCTGTTCGTAGTGGTCTTTGCCGTGTATCCGTTTGCGGCTGAGATGTTCCGTCAGGGCAACATCCCCAAGCGCCTCATTCCTGGAACCATCGCTCTGGGATCGTTCACGTTTACCATGGACTGCCTGCCTGGTACGCCGCAGATCCAGAACATTATCCCAACCACGTTCTTCCAGACCAACATTTATGCGGCTCCTAAACTTGGCATACTAGGTGCCCTGTACATTCTGATCATGGGCATGGTGTACCTGGAATGGTGCCGTCGCCGGGCGCACGCAGCCGGGGAAGGCTATGGCACGGGACACATCAATGAAACCGTAATTGCGGACGACGGTAAATTGGTCAGTCCATGGATCGCGGTTTTGCCGCTACTGGTCGTCGGCGTCGCCAATTATTTTGCTACGAAGTATGTGATTCCGGGCGTATACGGAGCGACCTCCACTGTTTTATTAAACCCCACCGGCAAGCCGATTGTGCAGGCTGTCAAAGGCATGAACGGCATCTGGTCAGTGGAAACGGCACTGGTGCTCGGCATCATCACGGTTGTTATCTTCGGGTTCTCAAGAATTTCAAAGAACTTTGCCGAAGGCAGCAAGTCGGCGATTTCGGGTGCTCTGCTGGCCTCGCTGAACACAGCCTCAGAGTACGGCTTTGGTGCGGTCATCGCCGCTCTGCCTGGATTCCTGGTCGTGCGGGAAGCGCTTTCCCACATTCCGAATCCGCTGGTGAATGAAGCTATCAGCGTTAACATCCTGGCGGGCATTACAGGTTCCGCCTCGGGCGGCATGAGCATTGCCCTGGCGGCGATGGCTAACCAGTTCGTTGCCGCAGCGAATGCCCACGGCATTCCGATGGAAGTGCTGCACAGGGTAGCAGCCATGGCAAGCGGCGGTATGGATACGCTGCCCCATAATGGCGCCGTCATTACACTGCTGATGGTGACGGGACTAACTCACAAAACGTCGTACAAAGACATTTTTGCCGTCACGTGCATTAAGACCTCGGCTGTCTTTGTGATAATCGGCCTCTACTACCTAACCAATCTGGTTTAGGAAGCGTGGTCTATCGGGGGTTGCTCGGCCGCTCAGGCGGGCAACCCCGTAATTCTTCAAAAAGTCGGCTAGCTCCTCCGGCCTCGAAAAAACGCCTGCAGAATCTCCATGCAGCGTCCCGCCAGTACTCCCTCTTTCACCTCTACTTGATGATTCAGCTGGGGGTGATTGATCACGTGCATGATTGAGCCGACTGCGCCAGCCTTTGGATCGCGCGCGCCAAAGACGAGGCGGGCGATTCTGGCATGCATGATGGCACCAGCGCACATGGCGCAGGGTTCCAGAGTGACGTAGAGTTCGCAACCACTCAGCCGATAATTGCCAAGCTGGCGGGCCGCGTCGCGCAAGGCCACGATCTCTGCATGAGCGCAAGGGTCGTTGCGGGAAATTACCTGGTTCCAGCCGCGTCCCACGATGCACCCTTGGTAGACGACGACGGCGCCAACTGGAACCTCACCGGCGACCTCGGCCAGTCCCGCCAGGCGGAGTGCCTCCTCCATCCAGCATTCATCGGACACCACTTCGCGAACTTCGCTTTCATCCGGCATCGTGATTCCGCATCTGTCCTACCGTGGCTCCTGCTGGGTCATGCAGTGAATTGCGCCCAATCCCCAGATCAGGTCGCCGCAGTAGATGGGGACAACCGTGTGTTTGGGGAGCGCTTCCTGAATAATACCTAGAGCCTCAAGGTCGTTCGGATCGTTGAAAGTAGGTACAAGTACCCTGCGGTTGGCAATGTAAAAATTGGCATAGCTGGCCGGTACGCGCTGCCCCTTATAGACAATGGGTGTGGGCATGGGCAGGGGAATAATCTCCAGCGGTTTACCGGCGGTGTCCGTCATCTTCTGCAGCCGGTCCAGGTTCTGCTGGAGAATCGGGTAGTTCGGATCCCGCGGATTTTCTTCCGTTGCCGCCAGTATCGTGTTCGGCCCCACGAAGCGGGCAATGTCGTCCACGTGGCCGTGGGTGTCATCGCCCACGATGCCACGAGCCAACCATAAGACTTTTTTTACGCCAAGCATGTGCCTCAGCGTGGCTTCAATTTCGTCGCGCGTCATCCCCGGATTGCGCTGTTGCACCGGGCTGAGTAAGCACTCCTCGGTGGTCAGCAGTAGGCCCTTACCGTTGACGTCGATGGAGCCGCCCTCCAGCACCATTTGCCGCGACTGCCCCTTCACTTCCACTGACGCCTCGAACGACGGGCAGCCGCGTAGCTCGGCGATTCTCGCTGGCAGCCGGTTATCGAGCTGCGAGTTCCTGTACTTGGCCCAGCCGTTAAACCGCCAATTCGTAACCGCACGCGTGCGTGCTTTTCCCTTGACGAAGATCGGCCCGGAGT
>Ga0364900_10401_pt1 | contig 11314 bp, 10 predicted proteins | sample ExccelJu500002D3_FD_206974 | JGI IMG/M metagenome (GOLD analysis project Ga0364900, IMG submission 206974) | Enriched cells from Trout Bog Lake Hypolimnion, Wisconsin, USA - BchlTB.July09.5000.02.D3 | ecosystem: Environmental > Aquatic > Freshwater > Lake > Hypolimnion/Profundal zone | place: USA...
ATCATCACTGATCCTAGTTATTCACGTCAAATCGTGACCTTGACATATCCTCACATTGGCAATGTTGGCGTCAATAGCCAGGATGCCGAATCCAGTCAAATTCATGCTGCAGGACTAGTTGTTAAAGACCTCTCAAAACGGGTATCTAATTTTAGATCTGAAGGCAGTTTGGATAACTACCTTACAAAAGCCGGAGTAGTAGGTATCTCTGGAATTGACACCAGAAAACTCACTCGCATACTGCGTGACAAAGGTGCTCAATCTGGAGCAATTGTGGCTGGCAAAATGGGTGATGATCTAGAGGTTCTTGGTAAACAGGCGCTTGAGTTAGCCAAAGCCTTTCTTGGCATGTCTGGCCTTGACCTTGCAAAAGTAGTTAGCACTAAACAATCTTATGAGTGGCGTGAGGGTGAGTGGGATTTGCATGGTGCAGACGGTAAACCTGCATATAGAACTCTTGATATGAGTCTCCCCCTTAAAAAAGTAGTTGCGTATGATTTCGGTGTCAAACGCAATATTTTGCGTATGCTGACTGAGCGAGGTTGCCAGCTCACGGTAGTACCGGCACAAACTAGTGCGGCAGAAGTGCTGGCTTTAAATCCGGATGGCGTATTTTTCTCAAACGGCCCTGGTGATCCTGGTCCTTGTGATTACGCGATTGCTGCTGCCAAAGAAATTATTGAAAAGGGTGTTCCTACTTTTGGTATTTGCTTAGGGCACCAAATTATGGGTTTAGCAGCAGGTGCAAAAACGTTAAAAATGAAGTTTGGCCACCATGGCGCCAACCATCCTGTAAAAGATTTGGATTCTGGTCGTGTGGCGATTACTTCTCAGAACCATGGCTTTGCAGTTGATGCCAATACTTTGCCTGATAATATTCGTGTGACTCATGTCTCCTTGTTTGACGGCTCTTTGCAAGGCCTCGCCTGGAAAGATAAGCCCGCCCTGTGTTTTCAGGGGCATCCGGAGGCTTCTCCAGGACCGCATGACATAGCCTATTTATTTGATCGTTTTGTGGAGTTGATGAATACCTCGCAGAATGTTAGCAACAAAGGGGGCAAATAATGCCTAAGCGTAGCGATATCAAAAGCATCCTGATTATTGGCGCGGGTCCAATTGTGATTGGTCAGGCTTGCGAGTTTGACTATTCTGGCGCACAAGCTTGTAAGGCCTTGCGTGATGAAGGTTACAAAGTCATTTTAGTAAATAGCAATCCGGCTACTATCATGACCGATCCAGAGATGGCGGATGTTACTTATATTGAGCCAATTACCTGGGAAGTAGTTGAGCGAATTATTGCCACTGAAAAACCAGATGCTATTTTGCCCACTATGGGTGGACAAACTGCCCTGAACTGCGCTCTTGATTTACATCGCCATGGTGTCCTTGAGAAATATGGTTGCGAACTCATCGGCGCTTCTCCAGAAGCAATCGATAAAGCAGAAGATCGCCAGAAATTTAAGGACGCAATGACCAAGATTGGTCTAGGTTCAGCAAAGTCAGGTATTGCGCATTCAATGGATGAGGCCCATGAAGTGCAGCATCGCATTCAGGTTGAAACTGGTAGCCCAGGCTTCCCGGTGGTGATTCGCCCTTCATTTACCATGGGTGGATCTGGCGGTGGCATTGCATATAACCGTGAAGAGTTTGAGGAAATTTGCAAACGTGGATTAGATCTTTCTCCCACTGGTGAGCTCTTGATTGAGGAGTCCTTATTGGGTTGGAAGGAATTCGAAATGGAAGTGGTGCGCGATCGTGCAGATAACTGCATCATTGTGTGTTCTATTGAGAATTTGGATCCAATGGGTGTGCATACGGGTGACTCGATTACGGTTGCTCCTGCACAAACATTGACTGATAAAGAATATCAACTGATGCGTAATGCGTCTATTGCTGTATTACGCGAGATTGGTGTGGATACAGGCGGCTCAAACGTCCAGTTCTCTATCAATCCCGAGGACGGTCGCATGATCGTCATTGAGATGAACCCAAGGGTTTCTCGCTCCTCTGCATTGGCCTCTAAAGCAACTGGTTTTCCAATCGCCAAGATCGCAGCAAAGCTTGCTGTTGGCTATACCCTAGATGAATTAAAGAATGACATCACGGGTGGTGCAACCCCGGCATCATTTGAGCCCTCTATTGATTATGTTGTTACGAAAATTCCACGTTTTGCCTTTGAGAAATTTCCGCAAGCAGATTCTCGTTTAACTACGCAGATGAAATCGGTTGGTGAAGTAATGGCCATTGGCCGTACCTTTCAAGAGTCTTTTCAAAAAGCTCTGCGCGGTTTAGAGGTCGGAGTAGATGGCTTGGATGAAGTATCTACAGACTTGGATGACATTATTCAAGAAATTGGAGAGCCTGGACCTGATCGCATCTGGTATCTTGCAGATGCTTTCCGAATGGGTATGGGGCTTGATGAGATCTATAGCGAGACAAAAATTGATCCTTGGTTCTTAGAGCAAATCGAAGAGTTAATTATTATGGAAGGCGAGCTGAAGCAGCGCAAGATTGATAGTCTATCCGCTACTGAGTTACGCTTTATTAAGCAAAAAGGATTTTCTGATCGCCGTTTGGGCAAACTGATGGACGTTGACTCTTCCTCAGTTCGTGCTGCTCGACATCGTTTAAAAGTAGTACCAGTTTATAAGCGAGTAGATACCTGCGCTGCTGAGTTCTCAACCAATACCGCCTATCTTTATTCTACTTATGAGGCAGAGCATGGTGAGTGCGAATCTCAGCCTAGCAATAGGGATAAAATTATGGTTTGGCATCGGGCTCATCAAAGTACATTACCTTGACCACTCTTAAGTAATAGAAAGCACCAATCAATGATGCAATGACTGCAATTACGGCAATAAAGGTGTGTCCTGCATCAACCAAAGCCTCTAGTACACCTAACTTCGCAGCAAAGCCAACAGTTGGAGGAATGCCGGCCAAGGAGAACATCATTACCATGCCAATAAAAGCAAACCAAGGATGTTTTTTATTCAACCCTTTGATGTCATCCAAGGTTTCGCAGTCATGCCCCTTGTGTGACAAGATCATGAGTAAACCAAAGCTGCCCAAAGTAGTCAACACATAGGTAATGGCATAAAACATCGAAGCGCTAAAAGCATGATCATCAAATACGGACAACATACCTAAAAGTACAAAACCCATTTGCGCAATTGCTGAATATGCCAACATCCGCTTCAAATTGGTTTGCGCAATCGCAGTAATATTACCGACCAATAAAGACAAGATAGCTAATAGAAGCAACATTGGCTGCCAGTCACCCAATAGCGGCAAGAGCGTGTTGACAAGAAGTCGGAACAATAAGGCAAAGGCGGCTAACTTGGGTGCAGCAGCAATCATCAGGGTTACGGCTGTAGGCGCACCTTGATAAACATCAGGCACCCACATATGAAACGGCACAACACCTAGCTTAAATGCAAGCCCAGCGACAATAAATACCAAGCCAAAGGCCATCACCAAGTGATTTATATGTGGGTCAGCAACTGTTCTGAAGATTTCCAATAAATCCAATGAGCCAGTAACACCATAAAGCATGGACATACCGTAGAGCAAGAAGCCAGAAGCTAAGGCGCCCAGCACGAAATACTTGATGGCTGCCTCAACACTCTTCTCATTATTGTGACGCATAGCTACCAAGGCATAGGTAGGCAAAGCCATTAGCTCAAGACCCAAATACAAGGTAAGCAGGTTGGCACCAGAGATCAGTACCATCTGGCCCAATAAAGCGAGCAAAACCAGGACAATAAAGTCTGGGCGGAACATGGCACGGTCAGTTAGATACCGCTTTGAGTAAATTAAACTAACTAGCACAGCGCCACAGGAGCAAGCTTTTAGCAAATTAGAGAATGGGTCTGACTGGTACAGGCCATTCAAGGCAATTAAAGACACATCGCCCATGCGACCGATAAAGGCAAAAATCAAACACACCAATAAGATGAGTGAGAAAAAGTAGACAAAACCGACTCCACGAGGCGTATGGAAAATATCCTGCTCTACTCCTGGAGTGGATACTCGACGCTCAGGCACATAAACGCTGGCCACCAAAAGCAAACAGGTGGCAACGAGTAAAACGAGTTCTGGCAGGATGGCGTATAGGTCGAATGCTTGCATTAGCTTTTACTCAGAGTTTGCTGACAGCAACATGCTGCAACAGATTAATCACAGCGGGATGAATGATGTCAGTAAAGGGTTTGGGATACACGCCCATACCAATTACGCAGATGGTCAAAGCAGCCATCATGAGATATTCGCGAGTATTAAGATCTTTTAGTTCATCCACATGTTCATTATTGATGGTGCCAAAAAATACCCTCTTAACCATCCACAAGGAATACGCAGCACCAAGAATTAAAGCCGTAGCGGCCAAAATACCGATGACAAAATCACTGCGGCCAAAATAACCATGAACTCGCCCACAAAACCAGAAGTAGCAGGTAAGCCACAGTTTGCCATAGCCATCAACACCGCAAAGGCAGTAAATGCAGGCATACGGTGGACAACACCTCCGTAGTCAGCAATTTGACGGGTATGCATACGGTCATACAAAACCCCGATCGAAAGGAACATTGCGCCAGCAACAAAGCCATGTGAAATCATCTGCACAATACCGCCCTCAATGCCCAATGGGCTAAAAAGGAAAAAGCCTAGAGTCACAAAACCCATATGCGCTACTGATGAATACGCTACTAACTTTTTCATGTCCTTTTGAACTAATGCTACAGCGCCGACATAAATGACAGCGACTAAGGATAAAAAGATTACAAATGGGCCGAGGTACTGACTAGCGTCTGGAGCGATAGGTAATGAAAATCGCAGAAAACCATAAGCACCTAGTTTAAGCATGATCGCTGCCAAAACAACAGAGCCGCCAGTTGGCGCTTCAACGTGAACATCAGGAAGCCAAGTATGCAATGGCCACATAGGTATCTTGACCGCAAAAGCCATGAAGAAAGCCAGGAATAGGAGTATTTGCTCAACGATATCTAAGCGCGCATTTTGCCAAGCCAAAATATCGAAAGTGTTCGTGACGTTATACAGATACAACATCGCAACCAAAGTTAGCAAAGAGCCAAGCAAGGTATATAAAAAGAATTTAAAGGCGGCGTAGATGCGGTTATGACCACCCCACACCCCAATAATGATGTACATCGGGATTAAGGTGGCTTCAAAGAACACATAGAACAACAACGCATCAAGGGCCGCAAACACGCCGATCATTAACCCGGAAAGGATCATGAAGGAAGCCATATATTGGGAAACTTTGGTGGTAATAGACTCCCACGAGGCAACCACCACAAATATATTAATGAATGCTGTCAGGACTATGAACCAGACCGAGATGCCATCAACACCCAGATGATAGTTGATGTCATAGCGAGGGATCCAGCTTATCTTCTCAACAAACTGCATACCAGGGTTGGCAATATCAAACTGAATCACCAATGGCAAGGTTGCAATAAAGCCAAGAACAGCGCCAACTAAAGCCAACCAGCGAACACCAGCAGATGGCTTCTCAGACCCATAAAATAAAATAATGAGTCCAAAGAAAATTGGGATCCAGATGGCAAATGAAAGAATCATAGTGGCTACTTAAGTAACAAAGGCCTAACGAACAAAAGGCAGGTAAGCGTATAAAACCCAAGCTAGCAAAACCGCCAAGCCAGCAATCATTGCGAAGGCATAGTGGTAGAGATAACCGGATTGCAAATGACGAATAACGCCGGCAAAACGCCCAACAACATGAGCACTGCCATTAACGATAAAACCGTCAATGATTTTCTGATCACCGCGATGCCATAAAACACCGCCGATCCACAGCAAGCCCTTAGCAAAAACGGCTTGGTTAAAGTCATCCAGATAGTATTTGTTGTCTAAGAGCTTTTTGATTGGCGCAAAGGCCTCGGCAACCTTAGCCGGTAACTTAGGCGCCCAAAGATAGCCTATAGCGGCAGTCAGAACGCCAAGAGCAACCAAGAGCAGTACAGGCGATGTCAGCGCATGCACGGCCATTGATGCTGGCCCATGGAATTCCTCTGCAAGCTCTTTCATGGCGGGATGCTTGCCAATGTCGACGAAGATTGAGTCGCCAAAAAATGTACCAAACAGTAAAGGTGTGATGGTGTAAAAACCAATGATCACCGATGGAATCGCCAAAAGAATCAATGGCAAGGTCACTACGAAAGGTGACTCATGTGGCTTTTGTCCAGGATTTAGACCATGGTGAACATGATCATCACCCTGCTCCGCATGCTCATGTTCATCGTGGGCATGTGAGCTAGCATGGCCCCAACGGGACTTGCCGTGAAACACATAAAAGTATAAGCGGAATGAATATAAGGCAGTCACAAAGACGCTAGCCATCACAGCAAAGTAAGCAAAACCAGATCCAGGAATATGACTAGCAGCCACCGCTTCAATAATTGAGTCTTTTGAGTAGAAGCCAGAGAAGAATGGAGTTCCAATTAATGCAAGGTTGCCCAAGAGCATCATCAAACAGGTAACCGGCATGTACTTCCATAGTCCACCCATCTTGCGCATATCTTGCTCATGGTGCATGCCCAGTATGACGCTACCAGCAGCAAGGAATAACAAGGCTTTGAAGAAGGCGTGAGTCATTAAATGGAAGATAGCTACTGGGTATGCTGACACACCTAGAGCTATGGTCATATAGCCAAGTTGGGATAGGGTGGAGTAAGCCACTACCCGCTTGATATCGTTTTGTACGATTCCCAAGAACCCCATAAAGAGCGCGGTAATAGAGCCGATCACCAATATGAAGCTCAGCGCAGTATCTGATAGTTCAAATAGTGGCGACATCCTAGCCACCATAAAAATACCTGCCGTAACCATTGTCGCAGCATGGATCAAAGCAGAAATTGGAGTTGGGCCTTCCATTGAATCAGGCAACCAAACGTGCAGTGGGAACTGAGCAGATTTACCCATTGCACCAATAAACAGACAGATACAAGCGACGGTTAACAAGCTCCAACTTGTGCCGGGTAAGACTTGTGCAGCTAACGCAGTATTTTGCGAAAAAATCACATCATAGTTCATCGAACCAGTACTAGCTAACAACAAACCAATACCCAAAATGAAACCAAAATCGCCAATCCGATTAACCAAGAAGGCTTTCATGTTTGCGAATACGGCTGTCTGGCGCTCGAAATAAAAACCAATCAGCAAATAAGAAACGACTCCAACTGCCTCCCAGCCAAAAAAGAGCTGCAAGAGGTTATTGCTCATGACCAACATCAACATCGCAAATGTGAAAAGTGAAATGTATGAGAAGAAGCGGTTATAACCTTCCTCTCCTTGCATATAACCAATGGTGTAAATATGAACCATCAAGGAAACAAAGGTCACAACACACATCATGGTGGCGGTCAATGGATCTATCAAAAAACCAATGTCAAGATTAAGTTCGCCTAACTGCATCCAACGATAAACAGTGCCATTAAAATAAAAGCCATCCATTACCTGCACCAACACAAAGCAGGAAAGGACAAATGCAATCATGACGCCTAAAATCGTGACGAATTGACAGGCGCCATGACCAATGCGGTCACCGCCTAATTTGGTACCAAAAAAACCGGCAATCACGGAACCAACTAGTGGCGCGAGTGGGATTGCACAGAGGACGGGGAGAGTTAAGGTCAATTGCATGACTAGCCTTTAAGGTGGTCAAGGTCTTCAGCATTAATGGTGTCAACCTTACGGAAGAGAACAACCAAAATTGCTAAGCCAATCGCTGCTTCAGCAGCAGCCACAGTCAAAATGAAGAAAACGAATACTTGACCAGCCATATCGCCTAGATAATGAGAAAAGGCAACAAAGTTCATGTTCACGGACAAGAGCATTAACTCGATCGCCATCAAGAGCACGATCACATTCTTACGGTTTAAGAAAATACCAACGACACTGGTAGCGAATAAAATGGCGCCAAGCACTAAATAGTGAGCCAAGGTAATGTTCATTTTTTCTCCGCCCTAGTATCTTGTTTTGCTGCCATATCAGACCCCATCTTCACAATACGCATCCGATCAGCAGGGTTTACATTCACCTGCTCTGCAACATTCTGAGATTTAGCGTCCTTGCGATTTCGTAGAGTTAAGGCTACAGCAGCAATAATGGCTACCAACAAGATGACACCAGCGACTTCAAAAGCGTAAACATAATCAACAAAGATCAACATGCCTAAGGCGTGGGTATTGTTCGTTGATAACTCCTCAAGCATAGGTTGCACTGGCGCGTTTGTTCCTATGAAGCTACGAATTAAAACAATCGATAACTCAAGCACAATCACAGCGCCCATTAAAAAGGCAACTGGTAGGAATTTTTTGTAGTCGCGGCGAAGATGCTCTATATCAAGATCTAGCATCATGACCACGAAAATGAAGAGCACCATTACTGCACCAACATAAACCAGAATCAACGCCAAACTAAGGAACTCCGCTTTGAGGAGCATCCACAAACCAGAAGCGCAGAAAAACGCCAGAACTAAAAACAAAGCCGCATGAACTGGATTGCGAGCAGTGACCACGCGTAAAGCAGCAATGACTAGCAGGCTGGCAAAAGCGTAGAAGAAAAGGGAAAAAATGGTAGGGGTATCGAATGTCATATGTATGTGCGCTCTATTCGATTAACGATATGGTGCATCAGCAATGCGGGCGGCGGCAATATCTTTTTCATACTTATCACCTACAGCTAGAAGCATCTCTTTTGTGAAATATAAATCGCCTCGTTTGTCTCCAAAGTACTCAAAAATATTGGTTTCAACAATGGCATCTACTGGACAAGCCTCTTCACAGAATCCACAGAAAATACATTTAGTTAAATCAATGTCGTAACGACTGGTGCGACGCGTACCATCGTCCCGCTCTTCCGATTCAATGGTAATTGCATATGCCGGACACACTGCCTCACATAGCTTGCAACCAATGCATCGCTCTTCACCATTTTCATAGCGGCGCAAAGCATGCAAGCCACGAAAACGAGGTGACTGAGGAGTTTTTTCTTCAGGATACTGAATCGTAATCTTAGGCTTAAAGAGATAGCGACCGGTAATTGACATGCCGACCAAAATATCTTTGAGCATCAAGCTATCGAGGAATTGGGAAATTTTCTTAAACATGATTGATCAACTTATTTCCAAATATTCCATGGGGATACCACCCAAGCACCTACGACAACCACCCAAAACACGGAGATGGGAATGAAAATCTTCCAGCCTAAACGCATAATTTGGTCGAATCGATAGCGTGGCAATGTTGCACGCAACCAAATGACGCAGGACAGGAGGAAGAAGGTCTTGGCAAAAAGCCAGAAAAACCCAGGGATGTCGCGCAAAATTGGCAAATCCAGAATTGGCAACCAGCCACCTAAGAACATCGTCGATGCCAATGCTGCAATCATGATCATATTGGCATACTCAGCCAAAAAGAACATTGCAAAGGCCATGCCGGAATACTCGACCATATGACCCGCAACAATCTCTGACTCACCCTCAACTACGTCAAATGGGTGACGATTAGTTTCGGCCACGCCAGAAATAAAGTAAATCAAGAACATTGGCAATAAAGGGAGCCAATTCCAAGAAAGGAAGTTCAGACCAATGCTGGCAAAGTAACCCTGCTCTTGCGAAGCAACAATAGCGCTAAGATTTAATGAACCTGATGTTAATAAAACGGTAACCAAGGCAAAACCCATGGCGATTTCATAAGAAATCATTTGTGCCGAGGCTCGCATTGCGCCTAAGAATGGGTACTTAGAATTTGATGACCAGCCGGCAAGAATTACGCCATAAACACCAATCGAAGAAATCGCCATTACATAAAGCAGGCCAGCATTAACATCCGCTAAAACCATTTTGGCCTGAAATGGGATCACAGCCCAAGCTGCAAAAGCTGGCATGATCACCATTACTGGGGCAATAAAGTACAGCACGATACTTGCTTTTGCAGGAGAAATGACTTCCTTTAACAGCAACTTCAATGCGTCTGCAATCGGCTGCAAGAGACCTAATGGGCCAACGCGATTAGGGCCTAGGCGAATATGCATCCAGCCAATGAGCTTTCTTTCCCATAAGGTTAAATACGCAACCGCGCCAAACATCGGCAACACAATGATGACAATTCGAATCAACGCCCAAATCAGTGGCCATAGGAAGCCAAAAATAGCCTCCCCTTGAGTAGTAATGAGGCTCAAGAAATTATCCATCCTGTTCCTTATCCCTTGCTAACTGTGACAGACCCAAACATGGGTCCCAATGCAGCACTAGCCAATGTACCAGCTGAAATACGCACAGCAGTTGGGGCTAAATTAACCTCAAGCGTCGCTGGCATTTCAACCGATTGAGCGCCTTGGATAATTCGCACAAGACCACCCTCTTCAATGCCCAATTCATTAAATAGCGATAGGCCTAGCCCAACGTGTTTACTACGCTTCGCATCGCGCGTAAGTTGCAAGGCTGGGGATCGACGAACGATTTGATCGCCGCCATAAATTGCAACATCTGTTAATCGCTCAAGGCCTGCCGTTGGGGCTAGCTTGCCATTCGTTAATGCGTCAATAGTTGTTTTATTGTTTAGTTGGCTACAGTAGTCCTCGGCCAATGCCTCCGAGAGAACCTCTTCAGGGGAATTAAACATGAAACCATCCAAATCGAGAAGTCCGCCTAGTACGCGCAATACTTTCCATGCTGGGCGTGAGTCACCCAAAGGCTTCACGGAAGGTTGAATTGTTTGAACCCTACCTTCAAGATTAATGAAAGTGGAAACTGTCTCTGAATAAGTGGTAATTGGCAGAATGACATCGGCCACATCTAAAAGATCAGCGCTCTTATAGCCAGTCATCGCAATAACAGTATTTGCTTTAGACAATGCAATGCGAGCCTGCTCTGGGTTGGGCAAATCAGCGCCCGGTTCCAGATTCATCAAAATCACCGCGCGGAGATCTCCCGATAGGACAGACTCAACGCCCGCACCATTGGCATTCACAAGTGCAGCGCCAACTGCATTACCGCCGACCGGTAAAAATCCTAGGGTGGCGCCTGTCTGTTGAGCTATAAATTGCGCCAATACCGTTATGTCAGTGCTATGTGGATGTGCAATAGCCGCTGAACCCAAAAGGACTGCAGTTGCAGAGCCGGAAAGTAAACCGTCCGCAATAGTTTGAGCAGCCGAAGAAATTGGTAAGTCAAAGGAGCCAACTGGAACCGACACGGATTTAGCTTTAGCCACCGCTAGAGCAACTTCAGTTAAGGCACTTAACCAAGCGCTTGGTGCAACTGAAATATTCG
>Ga0364900_10477_pt1 | contig 11294 bp, 9 predicted proteins | sample ExccelJu500002D3_FD_206974 | JGI IMG/M metagenome (GOLD analysis project Ga0364900, IMG submission 206974) | Enriched cells from Trout Bog Lake Hypolimnion, Wisconsin, USA - BchlTB.July09.5000.02.D3 | ecosystem: Environmental > Aquatic > Freshwater > Lake > Hypolimnion/Profundal zone | place: USA...
ATTGTAATTCGCTTTAACAAACCAAGTAACCAAGTAACCAAGTAATTATGAGTAATATTTCACAAACAAACCGAATAAGCAGTAATTCACCAGTGCCATCACAAAGCAATCAATCTGGAAGTTCGAGTACGGGGGTAATGGATAAGCACTCTATTCAGCAGGAACTCCCGCCTATACGAAAGCATTTTACTCCACCAACAGAATCCAATTTTGTGAAAAATGTCACACCTCCCAACCCCTCGGGTAACACACCCATAGCGGATAATATTAATCCACTTCAACCACTATCTCTAAAGTTTTCAATTAATTCATAATACTAAGATGATTTCTAATTAGAGTGGGGAGTTGTTAAACATGAGATGAAACAAGTCTTTTCCATTTTTTTGTGGGCTGGCAAATAGCTTGGACACAAGATCTAGATCGCCTTGGAGGAATAATAACTTCTCTTCGAGTGATTGTAAGTATGATAGTTATTGATAGCATTCGCTTGCCCATCACTGACAATACCTCTTGTTGATGGAATGGCCAACTAGATGATCTTGGAGATGCTCACGGATTTTGGCAAAGCTGATACGAATAGAAGAAAGATCTTGGTTGATTGCTAAGATGAGCGCTGCTATCTTTTGTAAAGCTGTTTCTGCTCTTCCGCTTTGTAGTACTTCTCCACCATGTAAATCAATTTTGAGTTGTTGATAATAGAGCTCCTGCTCCCATCTCTTACCATATAAGCGCAGCATTTTTAAGGCGGGAGAGTTCTTGAAATCATGGAGATTGCTCCACAGTGTGATATCGTTCGAATCGTTATGAGAACGTCCTACGCGGCCTTTGATCTCACGCACAAGCAAAACTTTACTCCTGCCTATCTTAAGCATCTTTTTATTGCGAAGATGAATTTCAACCAAGCAACTGCCATTAGGAACACATTGAACCACTGTTCTTGTAACGCTACCTCTGGCACGAATGAGAACATCACTCTCCCCTTGACACGCTTTCATGAGTGCTCCTACCCCCAACAGACACTCTTCTATTTCCTTAAAAGCATTGGGTTTAGCTCGGATATTTAAAACTCATCTACTGCGGAGACCGTAAAGCTACTGCTGAGACATGCAAGGCAGATGGATGCTGTGTTAAACTCACATTGTGACTCGGGGAGGGCTGTACACATACAGCCCGGAGTCAAAACGCTCGTCTACCTAACCTCATCCTACCTTCGCGTCCTCCTCGTCATGATTAGTATGAAATATGCGGGCTAATCTCAATAGATTTGCCACTGAGGTATAATTTCTGAAGTCACTGAAGTCGTTTCGCCCGCTAGGAGACGGTGCATCCCTGCAAAAGCAATCATGGCTGCATTATCGCTTGTTAATTCTCGAGGAGGAAAGTGCAGTTCCCACCCATGTTTTTCACAGAGCGCATGCATCGCTAAACGTAATCCACGATTGGCAGCGACACCACCGCTAACGCCAATACAGGTAAGGTCATGCTGTTGAGCAGCTCGTCGAGTTTTTTCGCAAAGCACTTCTACAATAGCCTCTTCAATAGAGGCGCAGACATCTTGAAGTTCTAAGGTGCTAAGAGGTACATCTCCTCTTGCTTCCAAAAAATAGCGAACGGATGTTTTTAGCCCGCTAAAACTAAAATCGAGATTTTCTTTTTTCATGAGGGCTCTTGGAAAAGAAAACTCCATGGGGTTACCAAGTCGTGCGAGTCGGTCAATTTCACAACCTCCGGGGTAGGGCAAACCGAGGAGCTTAGCTAGCTTATCAAAAGCCTCGCCAGCCGCATCATCATGAGTACGTCCGAGGAGTTGATAGTCTCTTTCATGCAGGACTTTAGTGAGCTGAGTGTGTCCACCGCTAACAACAAGGGAGAGATGTTGAGGGATATTCTTTTGTAAAAAAAAGGGAGAGACGAGATGGCCTTCAAGATGATTGATCGCTAAGTAAGGGATACCTAAGGCTAAGGCCACACCTTTTGCATAAGAAGCGCCTACTAAGAGTGCTGGAGCAAGTCCCGGGCCAACAGTTGCAACAATCGCACCAAGATCAGCAGGTTTTAATCGCGCTTTTGTTAAAGCATTATGAAAAAGAGGATCGATTGCGAGGAGATGATTGCGTGAAGCTAATTCAGGAACAACACCTCCAAAGGGTGCATGTAATTTACTCTGTGAAGCAATAAGGCTGACGTGCAATTGATCCGGAGGGCTGATGATGGCAATGGCGGTTTCATCACACGAAGATTCAATAGCGAGTATAGGGCGATGCGATTTCAATTTAAGTCATGTGACTATGCGTGATGCATATGGCTTTCTCAAATAAATTTTAGAAAATCTATCTGCTAGCTTATATAGTTTATTAAATTGAGAAGGGCACGCCATAAGCTTGCTCTTTTTCCTTAGCTCGGATCTTTCATCCTGATCTACTGAGGAAATCGGGAAAGTAGGGTGAGATGCTGCACTCCAACTCAAATTATGACTTGGATGGTATGTACACATGCAGTCCGGCGTCAAAATGCTGGGTCTGCGTTGACTCGTTGGGCGAAGTTCGTCTCGCTCTTTGAAGATCTGCTTCAAAAAGCGAGAGATCCTACAAACTCTGAGCAGTTGCTCCCGCGGTCTCTTGTGCCGCCGGTGATACCCCACTACCTTTGCAGCCTTCTCGTCATGATCACTATGAAATATTTGGGCTAGGACTGTGGTCGTAGATTTTACGTTATCATTGGATGGTGTCTCGATCTTTGGCCTTGTGTTCAAAGAAAAAATTACTCTGTTTCTAACGCGCCCTTCTCAATTTAATACACTATAAAAATAAGACTTTACGCCAAACCTCATCGAGCGTTCCAGGATGCGAGTGTAATTCTTGGTAACGTAAGTACAAAGAATCAATGACGATAGGAGCGAGTTGCTTGGGATCAAGCGGAGGCATTCCAGCAATCATCAGAGAGGTGGCCTTATCGCGGAGTTCAAGAGGGAAATCTTCGTGAGTCTGCTGTATATTGAGCCCTATGCCAATAACGGCAAAGGGTGAATTACCACGTCGTGTCTCCACAAGGATTCCTGCCACTTTCTTGCCATTAAGGAGGAGATCATTAGGTGGTTTAATTTTAAGAGAAGCAGGAGGTATTTTTATTTTTAGTAGGGCATCATAGAGGCTTACAACTCCGAGTTGAGACAGGGACTTGATGATTTCATTTTCAATAGGCAATCGCAAGAGGACTGACATCCAGAGTCCCATTCCAAAAAGACTTGACCATGGTCGATGAAATTGTCCTCTTCCAGATGTTTGTTCCTTAGCCATCACGCTCGTGCCCTCGGGAGATCCCCCCTCTGCCCATGCGAGGAGAAGATCATTGGTCGAGGTAACGCTTTGAAAAAAATGAATTCTCTCATGCCATGGAGAGTGGCTCCTAAAGGTTCTCATAGGAGCATTACTCTGGACTTTTTGGAAAGAGTTCTAGAGAGAGATCTGACCAGATAGCAGAGTGAGTGAGCGCACCAAGAGAGATTTCATCAATCCCACTTTGAGCAATAGATTGAAGATTCTTAAGGGTAATGCCACCGCTAGCTTCCAAACGAATAGCAGGGTTATGTTGATTTCTTAAAGCGACTGCCTTACCGAGCATCTCAAGATTCATGTTATCTAGCAGGATTGTGGTAATTTCTGGAATTTTAAGAAATATTTCCACTTGATGTAGCGTTTCGGCCTCCACTTCGATCTTGATATGAGGATATTTGGAACGGGCTTTTTTTACATAGCCAGACAAAAATAAATTTATATTCATACCTAAAGTGGCAAGATGATTGTCCTTGATTAAAATAGCATCATAGAGTCCAAATCGATGATTTTTGCCACCACCTGCTCGGACAGCCTCTTTTTCTAGGGTTCTCCAGCCGGGAGTCATTTTGCGTGTGTCTAAAATAGTCACACCTGTTCCTGCAACAAGATCCACATGGGTGCGCGTGAATGTTGCAATCCCGGCAAGACGTCCTAAAAAATTGAGAGCCACACGTTCACCAGCCAGTAATCCAAGAGTTGGTCCCTGAAGCTCTAGGAGGATATCTCCAGGTTCTCTTTTTTCTCCATCATGAACATGAGGGGATACTATTATTCTGGGATTTATTTGACGAAAGACTTCCGCGGCCACTGCTATTCCTGCCACAACAATAGGCTGACGGGTTATAATGCGCCCTTTACTTTGATGCGTTGCGGGAAGAAAAAAGTCAGAAGTGATATCCCCTGGGCCAATGTCTTCTGCTAAGGCCATTTTAATGAGGTCAGAGGTCGCTATATCCATAAGCAAGGGAGAGGTTAAAAAAATGAAAGATCTAATCTAGAGACAATGAGATTGGCCCGTCAACTGCTCGTATAAAAAAATCAGTTTACTCTTGCTCGAGAGGTACGCTTTTTTTATGCTCACCGAATGCATCAACCATCTGCTGCTCCTGCTATTCACCCGCGTATTCCGGTTAGCTACGATTCAAAAATTGAAGGTAATGTCATCGTTACCAAGCTCGACGCTGCGATTAATTGGATGAGAAAAAATTCTCTTTGGCCCATGCCCATGGGGCTTGCTTGTTGTGCCATCGAACTCATGGCTGCCTCGTCTGCTCGTTATGATATCTCTCGCTTTGGCGCTGAGGTCATGCGTTTTTCACCCCGTCAATCAGATGTAATGATCGTTGCTGGAACAGTGACTTATAAAATGGCTCTTTCAGTTAAGCGAATTTATGAACAGATGCCAGAGCCTAAGTGGGTCATTGCCATGGGTGCTTGTGCCTCGAGCGGTGGCATGTACCGCAGCTATTCTGTGCTTCAGGGCGTGGATCAAGTCATTCCTGTTGATATCTATATTTCTGGATGCCCTCCGCGACCTGAAGCTCTCCTAGATGGACTCATGAAATTACAAGAAAAAATCATGACAGAACATTCGTTGCTAGACCAAAAACGTGCCTTGCTCAACGTGCTGTAAGAAACGATCCTCTCATGAATCTACGACAAGCCATTAGCACTCTTGAGGAACATTACTCCTCCTTCATTCTTCAAAAAAAAGAATTTCGAGAAGAGTTTTCCCTGACCTTAGAAAAATCCCACTTCTACGAGATCTGCCAGTTTTGTCGTAACAGCTTGGGATTTGAGATGCTCCTTGATATTTCTAGTGTCGATTATTTGGGAAAGGACCCACGGTTTGAAGTTGTCTATGAGCTCTATTCCTTGGAATTCAACAACCACCTTCGTTTAAAAGTTATGCTTGCCGAAGATCAGATAACGCTGCCTACTGTAAGCAGCTTATGGGCGACTGCTAACTGGCATGAACGCGAAATTTATGACATGATGGGGATCACTTTTCAAGGGCATCCAGATTTACGACGGATTCTAATGTGGGATGGGTATCCTTACTATCCGTTGCGTAAAGATTTCCCTCTCGAAGGCAAGCCAAGTGACATGCCTGAGGTTGCCTTTTCAGATTCTGCTCCTCTTCAAGGTGGTCCTTTTGTGAGCTCCCCAAGTACTGGAAATACTCAGGTGAGAGAACCAAGACATCGCTCCGCGGCATCCTTAGAAGAAGGTGCACTGGGTTCCACCACCTTCATCGCCGAACCTTAAATAAGGCTGACTCATTTTGATTGCTGCGCCTTCCCTTTACGTTGATTTCCTTGAGCAGTTGGCCCAGCATTCCGAAATTGCCTTAGATACGGAGGCCGATAGCCTACACTGTTATTATGAAAAGCTCTGTCTTATTCAAATCGCATGGCCGGGCGAATTATCACTTCTCGATCCCTTAGCAGATTTGCCGCTTTCTGAATTTTTTAGTGTTCTTCAAGGCAAGAAGCTTATTTTTCATGATGCGGATTATGACCTACGTCTTTTGCGACGTTCCGGTTCTTTTCCTGATGAGAATATTTTTGATACGATGATTGCTGCTCGATTGTGTGGTGAACGGCATTTGGGCCTAGCAGCATTAGTTGAAAAATATTGTTCTGTACAACTTTCTAAAGCCTCACGCAAGGATAACTGGGGACAACGTCCACTCTCATCGAACATGTCCATCTATGCGCTCAATGATGTCCGCTATCTTCATACACTAGCAGCCATTTTTGAGGAAAAACTTTTGGAATTAGATCGTATGGACTGGTTCTATCAATCACGCGATCGCATGGTACGTGCCACACGTGAAGTGCGTGTTAAAGATGAAGACATGCTTTGGAGAATATCTGGCTATGCCAAGCTTTCTCCTCGAAGCTGGGCTGTTCTTCGTGCTCTATGGCAATGGCGTGATAGAGAATCTCGGAAAGTGGACCGGCCTGCTTTTTATCTCTTGTCCAATAGTGATATGCTGCGTATTGCAGAATGTGCTCCTCGTAGTCAAGACGTCATTCCCCAAAGATTATCGCAGGCCCAGCGAGCACAATTTGAAGAAGCCTTAAGTCATGCTCTTGCACTTCCTGAGGAAGAGTGTCCTCAACCTCTTGTCAGAACGGCCATCCATACGAGCCGACAAGAAATGGAAGTCTTTCGAAAGTTAAAAGATAAACGCGATCATCTTGCAGATCAGCTAGGACTCAATCCATCGGTGATTGCTTCCAAATTTGCCCTAGAAATGGTGGCAAAAAATAGTCCCACACAATTACTGCTCCCATGGCAGTGTGCCTTACTGGAGATTGATCCAATACCAAAGCTGTAAAATGACTTTAGTGACGATGAGCTTAAGAATCTCTACCGGTTTTTTCGATTTTAAAAATATGAGCCGGACGGATGAGGGGACTGAGTAAGACAAAATTATCCGATCCTTTCCATTCATAAGAATCACCGGTTAAAAGATCTTTCATTACATAGGAGCGATCATGCGCAATGTGTAAAAAATCTAACGGTAATGCGACTATCGCTGATTGTTGATGATGAGGATCAAGGTTGACGGTGATTAAAAGATGAGTGTCATCCTCTTCACACGAACGTAAATAGGCAATAATGGCAGCATTGCTCGTTGAGCAAAACTGCAGGCAATCTCTGTTTTGAAGGGCACGGTTGGTGTTACGAATGTGATTTAAGCGTGTGATCCATGGCTTGATATTGCCGGGAGCATTCCAGTTGCGTTCTTTAAATTGATACTTTTCAGAGTCAGCATATTCCTCCTTGCCCGGGATAGCTTCATTTTCACAGAGCTCAAAGCCACTATAAATTCCATAGACTGAAGAGAGCGTGGCCGCTAAGACAGCTCTAATTAAAAATGCAGGTCGTCCACCCTCTTGAAGATAAAAAGGGAGGATATCAGGTGTGTTGGGAAATAAATGAGGACGAAAATAATCCTTCATTGCTGATTGACTCAGTTCGTTAAAATAAGTTTCCAGCTCCTCCTTAGTGTTACGCCACGTGAAATAAGTATAACTTTGGGTGAATCCAATTTTGGCAAGCTTTTTCATCATGGCGGGATGGGTAAAGGCTTCGCTGAGAAAAATAACCTCCGGAAATTGCTCTTGGACCTTGGCAATCACCCATTCCCAGAATGCCACGGGCTTGGTATGAGGATTATCTACACGAAAGATATGTACTCCTTGCTTGGCCCAAAAACATAAAACGCGCAACAACTCCTCCCAGAGGTCCTTCCATTGTGGATTATAAAAATTGAGAGGATAAACATCTTCATATTTTTTTGGAGGGTTTTCTGCATACTTAATCGAGCCATCAGGACGACGGAAAAACCAATGAGGATATTTTTTTACGTAAGGATGATCGGGAGAACAGTTGAGCGCAAAATCAAGAGCAATCTCCATCCCTCGGCTTTTGACCTGAGCCACGAGCCACTGAAAATCAGCAAGTGTTCCTAAGAGTGGTTCAATCGCATCATGCCCACCTGCCAACGATCCAATAGCATAGGGCACGCCTGGATCCTCTGCCAGGCATTTGAGTGAGTTATTACGGCCTTTGCGACCTGTCAGACCAATAGGATGGATCGGAGGAAAATAAATCACATCAAATCCCATGGCGTGAGCATCTTCAATGCGAGCAAGGGCATTACGAAAGGGTGAACCGCTTTCTTTTTTGCCTTCGGCCGAGCGTGGAAAAAATTCATACCAAGCCGCAAAATTTGCTCTCTCACGATCAACACGGATCTTTTGTAACGGCTCATAAATTGTGGAAAAGGAACGATCCGGGTAGCGATCCATCACACAAAGCATCTCTTCATTTGCTAAAAAATCTTTGAGCACGTCGGGAGTCGATATCGTTTTTAAGCATTGAGCATAGTTTTGGAGTGCTTTTTTGTCTTGAGACTGTTGGCAGCGTTTGGATGCCGCTTGTATGAGAAGTGCTCCTTCATCGATCTCTTGATCAAGATCCGCTCTACCTGCTGTGATTTTTTTTTGCACCTCCTCTCGCCAGGAATCAAAAACATCACCCCATGCCTCTATCGTATACTCAGTAATACCGATCGAAGAGAGAGGAAAGGAACCCTGAAAACGATAGTTGCCAAGTGCTTTCATTGCGGCTTCTTGCCATTGTTGAGACTGCTTAAAACGCCATTTCACAAGCGCGCGCACCACCTCATGACCTTCTTTAAAGATCGTTGCCTCGAGGAGGAAGCATTGACCAAGAATCCGTTTGATGGGAACTTTTCCACCGTCAATACAAGGAGAGAGATCTTCAATCGTGATACTTGGAAAAGGCGAAGGCATGGAATGGGTGTGTTGTACGTAGCGTCAAGCTCACTGTATAAGACCCTCGAGTAACACAGCTAGCTCATGAGCATAATACTCTACGTCGAGTTGTTGAAGGGCATAGTGAAGATTTTTTAAGGCTGAGGGGATGTATTGTAAAAAATAATTTTTTCCACGATGCAATCCTAAATAACCATAACAGCCAAGGGCCTGCATGAGACGCTGTACGGCGCATTGCCAAAAAACCGTCTCAAGATCATAAGGAAAGAAAAAATGATGTTTCTTCATTTCTTGCCGGTAAAAATCGAGAAATTCTTTTTGTTCGATGTGACTGAGCCTCACATAAGGATCGCAGAGTAACGATGCCAGATCATAGGGAGCGAGTCCTGCACGCATTCCTTGAAAATCGATAAACCAAATATTTTGTTCAAAGAGAAGGATGTTTTGAGATTGTAGGTCACGATGAATGAGCTGCTGAGGCAGGGCGGCTAAGTGATACGTGAGCTTTTCAAGACCAGCATGCTTGGCCAGGCGCTCTCGTGTGTGAAGATCGATCTTAAAGAAAGATCCCAAAGCATATTCAAAAAAATAACTTTGCTCCCAACGATAAAGTTCCACGTCAAAGGGACTCGCGAGCATCACTCCTTCCTCTACGAGTTTCTTTGGTGAGAGGCAATGCCAGCGAGACGCCTCTACAAGGGTCAGCTCATACCAGTAGCGACGCTCCTTTGAGGTAGCATCACGCAGGGACCATAAATTTTTTTCACCCAAGTCCTGCAGCCAGAGCAGGTATTCCTGGGCAGAGTGCGCCATGACGTGAGGTACGTGGATTCCTGCCTTTTCTAAAAATAGGGCATGGCTGGCGTAGAAATGATCCTCTAATTTTTCGCTGTCATACTGGATGAGAATGAGAGAAGCCCCGGATTGATTTTTACAGCGATAGAACGCTCGATTGGAACCACCCTGATAAATACGGTGCCAAAAGCTTTCGGCAAATTCTGGAAAGCGTTCCACTGTTTTTTCTACAAGCTCCTGAGGTATCATCATCGTCGCAGGATTATGCATGCTTCTTCACGCAAGTGCAATTTTTGAGATGTAGATTACGCAGTAGATTGGGATGAAATATTCGTGTTAAGACGGATTTTCTGGTAATGCCTCATAAGACAATTGCTGATTCTGTTGTGCTAGTTCAAGAGCCCGCCTCCAATATTGCTGATATAAAGTAGGAGCTTTCTCAAGTCCCTTTTGACACTGTTGAATTCTCTGAGTCCAAAATTGAATTTCTTTTTCTACTTGCTCTCGTGGAATAGGTGGTTTCATGTCACTCCATGACTCTACCAAGGTGATCTCTTCTGGGCTCATCTCGGATCCACTCTTTTTACGATTTTCGTTGTCTTGCCATTTAACAAATGACCAGTTCTCATCATGGTCAATATTTTCTAACTTTAGACCAGTCTCGACGTTTTTTTCATGGGAGCTTGGTGTGACCTCCGGTATGGACTCCTTTTTTCTCTCGTAGATGATGTTGGTCGCATAGGAATTTTCTCGAGAGCCGCTTAAGAAATCACTGAAACTATCCTCCCATGTCTTAGGGATAGGAGACACCCCTGCATCATTGACTTCATACCAGACATCATCTTTTTTGATAAAGGCTACCGCATGGCCGTCAGGTTGTGGAGGATTCTTAATCATAGACTGAATGCCAATCGGTTCGTAGGTAATAGATCCTTTATCTTTGTGTGGCAGTATGATTGGCTCTAGCATGCCGCTCACCTGGCCTACAGTTTGTATATTGGGATTAAGACATAATGTTCGTGGAATAGGATCACCTAGTTGACGCGACTCTTTGTGTAGTTGAGCACGCAGGATCTGATCGATGGTTGAGGCTATTGTTTGTCCTGCATCCTGACTGTGTTCTAATGTGACAACCTGCCAACAATCCTTTGGCTCAAGATTCTTTGTGTGCTCAAAAGAAACCGGAGGAACATCACAGCGATATGATAATACGGACAAAACACTCATTGCGTGAGAGCCAGAAAAATATCCTGTTTTGCTTTGGAGAGGGCTAATTCCTATTCCACTTAAAACGCTATAAAAATAATCTTCTGTTAGAGCGAATGCAATCTCTCGATGGATGTCTTGATAATCTTCTGCCGTTATGGGTTCATCCATCACAAACTTGTGAAACGCAGGCATCTTTTTTTGAAGATATGTGGAAATTTTTTTCCACTGCTCTTGTGTTTCACGATCATCATGATCATCACGCATGCTTTGCAGAGTGCTTTTCAGTAGCTGAGTCGCACTGTTGATACCACAGTTGCCTGTAGCATTGGGCAACCCTCGAATCTCATTGCAGGCTCGATGGGAGAAACTGTTTGGATCATAAGAGTCTTGTAAATCTTTAGGATCAGTTTCATCCAATTCCCTGAAATAGACGTAATTTTCATATATATCTAATAGGTTTTTAAGAATTTTTTGTCGACTCTCGGATAATCGAGTGAGTCTTGGAAAATCTTTGCGTGGTTCTCGACGTTCTAGTCCTTCTGGCGCGGATTGCAGGTCATCATGTTCACGCGTAATCTCATCGAGATAATGGAATTGCTGACACTTTTTTTCTAATGCTAAATGTTGTTCTTCTAGGGTT
>Ga0364900_10480_pt1 | contig 11170 bp, 5 predicted proteins | sample ExccelJu500002D3_FD_206974 | JGI IMG/M metagenome (GOLD analysis project Ga0364900, IMG submission 206974) | Enriched cells from Trout Bog Lake Hypolimnion, Wisconsin, USA - BchlTB.July09.5000.02.D3 | ecosystem: Environmental > Aquatic > Freshwater > Lake > Hypolimnion/Profundal zone | place: USA...
GCGAGACCGCTCAGTTTATCGAGCATAAAGAGGATGTTATCGTGCAGCACCTCAATTTCACGCAGCGGACTGTGGCAGGAGTGGATCCAGATCGACCGGTCTCCAGGCTCAAGAATCCTCCTGGCACCCTCTTCTCCAGCACAGGATAGGTTCAGGATGTCGGACTGCAGTGCATGCAGCAACGTTGACTCTCCCGGATCACTATACCTTTCATCCTGAGTTAATGCTACATCACCCAAGTCGATGATCATGTCAGAGAAGTCCCGACCAATCGTTCCAAGCGATGAAAGAAGCGGGTTGCCCTCGGTACGCAACGCACGCTCCTGAGCCGAAAGCCTTGCAAGTGCCTTTTTTGATATAATGTCTCCCCAGTATTCTCTGGTCGGACTCAAAAGAAAAAGGTTCACCTCTGTCACGGTTGAAACAGCCGAAAATATGTCGAGATGGAATTTCGGCAGGTAGGAAATTCCGAAAAGGGCAATTCTTTCAGGGAAATCCACTGCTCCGGTTGTTGCCGCGTTCATTTGCCTGCAAAAACTCTCCTTCAGTTTTCCCCGATGCTTCCCCTGATGTCCAATACTCAGCTGGCGCCACAGAATCGGCTGCCACCCTTCTGCAGAGCTGCCTGGCACTGCAGCTTCCCAGTCGCGAAGCATCTCGGGACGATAAAAGGTATACTGATCAAAAGTATCGGCAATTTTTTCTGACAGCTGAAACCGCTTCATCCCATCCTGGTCGTCTGTTAGATAGTGTTGCAGAGTGCTGAAAGGGGCGCTATGAACAAGCTCAGGCAAAAGCCGCATAATTTTCCATACCATCACTTCCGGTGAAAACAATGTGGAGTCAGGAGCAGGAGAAAAGAACATCTCAAAAAGCTCATGAACCATGGCATTCGGAAACGGGTAATGCCCGTTAGCCCATACACCGAAACGGGACGCCAGCTGCATTGAAAGCCACCGCTGCATTCCCTTGCTCTGAACAACAATCACTTCTTTGGTAAAAGCTGTGGCAGGAGGTTCCCGCAGGTTTGTACCAAGTGCATCAACCAGAACTTCCATCCGGTTGCTGGTAAAAAGATTAAGCGCCATCCACCATCCTTGTCACTTCAACAAACAAAGGCAATCATGCAGACAATATAAAGAATTTTCTTCACGGATACATCACTTTACTATCCACAGACAACAGGAGATAGGAAATCCGCATACCAAAACGTTCTTTTAAGAAAGGCTTACAGAATGACTTATTCGCTACCTCTTATCTATTTGCACTCATAGAGCATTGCAACTTACGGTCGCCCCTTGTGGTCGCCTTCAACTGTACTGCTTTTTTTGGATCACAAGTATAAACTGTTGGCAAGAAAGATCGGTTAGGGATGAAATATATATTGGAATCAACAAAAATATTTTTTTGATAACCATCAGGATAGATAGTATTATTTGTAATGTGAAAGTATCGATTTTCCGTAATAACACTAACTTATTATTACGGAAATATATATACATATCCCGTAAATACGGATGCACAATTAAAAGTGAGGAGAAATGAAATAATTAAATAAAAGTTAAAAATTACCATTACAAAAATATGCCATATATTTTTAATACCCAATCGGGCTGTTAACTAATTGAATTATCCACTCAATCAGGAGAACCTCTATCATGGCTAAAACAATAGTATTCATCGACAGTAGGGTTAATGATATTGACTTGTTGGTTTCGCAATTTGACACTGGAACTGAATACTATATTCTTAATGCAAGTGCTGATGGGGTGCTGCAGATAGAATCGGTACTGACAGGGAAAAGTGACTATGACTCAATACAGATAATTTCCCACGGTTCTGCTGGATCCATAACAATCGGCAGTACACTTCTTACCGAAAATAATCTTTCCGAATACCAGTCTCATCTGGAATCAATCGGGCACTCTTTAACCGACAATGGCGATTTATTGCTTTATGGGTGCAGTGTTGGTGCGGGTGCAACGGGGCACCAATACATTATCGCATTTGATAAACGCTGATGTAGCTGCATCGGATAACCTGACGGGTGGAGCATTTGCCGGTGGAGACTGGACACTGGAGGTATCTACCGGCCCAATTGAAGCAAATCAAGTTATTGTAAAAGATGCAACCATAAATTATAACTATGTATTTGGTGACCCGACAGAACTTGTCAATCAGGCGCCCTCCTTTCTGTTTCTTAATGATGGGAAACTTGTTGACTCAACATATAGTGATTGTTATAGTGCCGCCTTGCAACCAGATGGGAAGATTCTGGTTGCGGGTGGCAATGTAAACGCTCAAGTTGAAGACTTTTGCTTAGCGCGCTTTGATACCAACGGCAGACTTGATACAACGTTTGGTGGCGGGTCTGGCAGGGTTATTACTGACTTTACCTCTCTACGTTGGGATGAAGCTCATAGCATTATAGTGCAGAAAGACGGCAAGATCCTTGTAGGCGGATCTGGCGCATTCGCTCTTGCTCGTTACAATCCTGATGGAAGTCTTGATACTACATTTTCAGGAGATGGTAAAGTTATTTCGGATTTTGGTACCGAAATCGAAAGCCTTTTCTTGCAATCTGACGGTAAAATTCTTGCAGGAGGAAATGCCTATCTGTACGAGGGAAATACATACTCAGTTCTGGCCCGCTAGAATGTTGACGGTAGTCTCGACACATCGTTTGCAGTTGATGGAAAGGCTTGGTGTGACTTTCTAGGAGCTTTCCATTGCATTACCCAGCAAGCTGATGGTAAGATTCTTGCTGCAATGGGATCCAGATCGGCTGACTTTGGTTTGGTTCGTTACGATTCCAATGGGCACCTTGATACTACTTTTGGTGACATCTCCACTGATGATCCGTCTCAGCATACAGGTCAGGTCACCACAGACTTTGATGGTTTTGATGCTGCCTATAGTATGGTATTACAGTCTGATGGTAAAATTATTCTGGCAGGGTACAGTAACCATCATTTTGCTTTAGCGCGTTATAATTCCAACGGGAGCCTTGATACGAGTTTTGATGGAAATGGCAAGGTGACTACGGATTTTGGAGGTTTTGATGCTAAAGCTAACAGCGTTACTTTGCAGCCCGATGGAAAGATTCTTGTTGCAGGGTACACCCAGAACTCTATTAGCAGGGACTTTGCTTTAGCTCGATATAACGTTAATGGCAGTCTTGATACAACCTTTGGAGATGGTCTTGGAATAGTCACTTCGGAATTTGGTGCTACTGATGAAGCAACAAGCGTAATCGTGGAGGCAGACGGCAAAATCATTGTGGCGGGTTCGGTCTCTCATTCGATCTTCAACGTTGGTCTTGCTCGGTACAATCCTGACGGAAGCCCTGATACTTCATTTGGCAATATTACCCAAACAATCGAAAATGGCGCACCTGTTATACTTGACAACGACGTTCAGATTAACGATGCGGAACTCTCTGCGAGCGGCAACTATGCTGGGGCGTCTCTCTTGCTGCAGCGCAATACTGGAGCCAATAGTGAAGATCACTTTTCAGCCATAACCTCAGGGTCGCTTGGAGCACTTACAGAGGGTAGTGACCTTTTAGAAAATGGCAACATCAGGGGTCAAGTCATCACTAATTCAGCAGGTACCTTACTCATTACCTTTAATAGCAATGCAACGAATGCAATTGTTAATTCTCTCATCCAGCAGATAGCGTACAGCAATAGTTCCGACAATCCGCCAGCCTCAGTACAGATCAACTGGACCTTTTCCGATGGTAATACAGGTGACCAAGGAACAGGAGGAGCATTGAGTGCCACCGGCAGCTCCATTGTACAAATTACACCCGTTAACGATGCTCCAACTCTGACCGTGTTCAATGCTCCGGTTGACACGACCAGTCAAAACACCCCTGTAGCAATAACTCTTGCAGAGCTGAAATCGCATGGGAATGCGGCGGACGTCGATGGCACGGTAGATGCTTTCGTCATCAAGGCGCTCAGCACCGGTACTCTCAAGATTGGTCTTGATGAGGCTACTGCCACAGCCTATGATGCTGTGACGAACAACACCATTGATGCAACGCATCAGGCCTACTGGACACCTGCTGCCGATATTACCGGCATGCTAAATGCATTTACCGTCGTGGCTAAGGACAACAGTGGGGCTGAATCGACAACAGCCATCCAGGCCACGGTCACTGTTGTCGACTCGACCCCGCCTGCAGTCACCATTTTCAGTCCGGCAGATGCAGCGACGGGCGTTGCTATCGGCAGTGACATTGTGCTGACCTTCAGCGAGCCGATTCAGAAAGGCACAGGCTCAGTTGAAATCCACAGCGGCTCAGCCGCAGGACCTCTTGTGGCAAGCTATGATGCAGCAACGAGTACGAACCTTACGGTATCGGGAAACACATTGAGGCTCAACCCATCAACTGATTTAAGCTACAGCACTCACTACTTTGTGACGTTTGCCGCAGGCTCGATTCAAGATACAGCAGGCAACAACTATGCCGGTACTTCGACCTATGATTTTACGACTATACCTGACCCGAACATTGGTACAGCAGGCAATGATACACTTACTGGTACGGCAGGTAATGATTCTTTATATGGTTTGGGCGGTAATGACATGATTTACGGCCTTGGCGGTAACGATTTGCTTGACGGCGGAACAGGAAATGATTCAATGCAGGGAGGTGCGGGCAATGACACTTATGTGGTGGACAGTACCGGTGATGTCGTGACGGAACTGGCATCTGAAGGAACAGATACCGTGCTTTCCAGCATTACCTATACTTTGGGTGCAAATGTTGAAAACCTGACCCTGACAGGAACAGCCGCCATCAACGGAACCGGTAATACCATGGACAACATTATCATCGGTAACAGTGGCAACAATACCCTCACTGGTTTAGCAGGGAACGACACGTTGGATGGCGGAGCGGGTAATGACACTATGGTTGGAGGTGCGGGCAATGACACTTATGTGGTGGACAGTGCCGGTGATGTCGTTACAGAATCAGCATCAGCAGGTACTGATACAGTGCTCTCCAGCATTACCTACACCTTAGGAGCTAATGTTGAAAACCTGACGTTGACGGGAACAGCCGACATGAATGGAACCGGTAACACGCTGGCGAATATCCTTATCGGTAACAGCGGCAACAATATCCTCAACGGTGGTACCGGTAATGATACGATGCAGGGTGGAGCCGGTAACGACACCTATGTGGTGGATAGTACCGGCGACGTTGTGACGGAACTTGCGAACGAAGGTATTGATACGGTGCAATCGAGTATTACTTACACGTTAACTGCCAATGTGGAGAACCTGACGCTGACGGGAACAGCGGCCATTAATGGAACCGGTAATGCTTTGGACAATCTTATCATCGGCAACAGCGGTAACAATATCCTCAACGGTGTTGCTGGTAATGATACAATGCAGGGAGGAGCAGGAAACGACACCTATGTGGTGGATAGTGCCGGTGATGTGGTAACGGAAGCAGCATCGGCAGGTACTGATACCGTACAATCGAGTATTACCTACACGTTAACAGCTAATGTTGAAAACCTGACATTGACAGGAACAGCCGACATTAATGGAACAGGTAACACCTTGGCGAATACGCTTATCGGCAACAGCGGCAACAATATTCTTGATGGAGGAGCCGGTACTGATACGATGCAGGGCGGAGCAGGCAATGACACCTATTATGTGGACAGTGCCGGTGACATAGTTACGGAACTTGCGTCTGCGGGTACTGATACGGTGTTCTCAAGCATTACTTATATCTTAGGAGCAAATATAGAGAACCTGACATTGATTGGAACAGCAGACATAAATGGCACTGGCAATGCGTTGGCGAATACTCTTATCGGCAACAGCGGCACTAATATCCTTGATGGCAAAGCAGGGACTGACATTTTGAACGGTGGAGAGGGTTCTGATATTTACTTTGTCGGCTTGGCTACCGATCACCCTGCTGCTGAGTTCGCTGATAGTGGCCTGAGCGGTACAGATGAGGTGCGATTTGCCTCAACCACAGCAAGCACCCTGACCTTGTATGCTGGTGACACGGGTATTGAGAAAGTGGTTATCGGCACAGGTACAGCAACAGCGGCGGTAACGACGGGAACAACAGCCCTTAATGTGAATGCTTCGGCAGTAACGAATGCTCTTTGGATCATTGGAAATGCTGGGGCGAACTCGCTGACCGGCACAGGCTATAACGATTCTCTGGATGGTGGAGCCGGTAATGATACATTGAACGGAGGTGCAGGAAATGACACGTTAATCGGCGGGAACGGTAATGACACTCTGACGGGAGGATCAGGCAGTGATTATTTTTTGTTTAATGTGGCAGCGAATGCCAGTACGAATAAAGATACTGTGACAGATTTTGAGTTGGGTGTGGATAAGCTTCTGTTCAGCAAAGCTGTTTATGCTGGCCTTGGCAGTATCGTTGGACCATTGAGTGCCGGACAGTTCTGGTCCGGGGCTGGAGTAGTGACTGCTCATGACGCCGATGACCGAATCGTATACAACACCACGACAGGAGCGCTTTACTACGATGCTGACGGAGTGGGTGGAGCGGCAGCTGTGCAGATTGCCATAATTGGGACAAGTACACATCCCGCATTGGCTTATTCAGACGTCAGTATTGTTGCTTGAAATGAGGTGAGTTCCAGCCAGCAATATCTTTCTCTAGCGGCGAACATATCAACTTAAGAACTTGGAAGTCGGTATGGTAGTTGTATTTTTAAGTAAAATTCGCAAGATTCAAACCGCATTCAAGTTAGAAAACTTGTTTTATTCATAAAAGATGCTGCTGAGATTTAGGGGAAAATGAGAATCTATCTTGATATGTGCTGCTTCAATCGTCCTTATGATGACCAGATACAATCACGCATCAGGATTGAAACTGAGGCAAAAGTCGTCATTCAGCATAAGATCAAGAATATAGAATGCGAGCTAATTTGGTCTTCGATTCTTGATTTCGAGTGTTCAAAGAACCCATTTGAAGAGCATCGAATGGCTATATTGAATTGGCGTAATATTGCATCAACTATGATAATGATTGATACATCAGTGCTTGAACGAGCCAGAAACCTTATTTCAATCGGAGTAGGTAAGTACGATGCGCTGCATGTGGCATGTGCAATTGCGGGAGGAGCGGAACTCTTTGTTACAACAGATGATCGACTGATTAAACGCTTGCGAGCTGCTGCTGGTGTCGTGGCAATGTTGCCGCAGGACGCTTTAGCTTATATAGAGAAATGGTATGAAAACTGAAACTGAAATTCGAGTTGCCGGAATGCATGCCCTTATTAGCGCTTTAGGGTTAGTGGAAACGGAGCGTTTCCTGATGGCAGTATCTCGTGATCGATTTGACTACACAGAGTGGCGTCGACACGGGTTACCCGATTTGCCCTTGGAGGAGTTAGCCAGGCAGGCGAATCTTGACGCAGAAAAAAAGGAGATGTAAAAAAGATTAAGCGCCATCCACCATCATTTTTACCGTTTCATTATTTCTCTTCAACTGTTTTTTTGCGAGGCATCAATCGCTTCCATTGCTTTACGCCGGAATCCAAGCGGATCGGAAATATTGGGAATAGGAGTTATCCCGCCACCCGTGCCGTTAATGTGCAGGGTGCCAAACCCGAAAATCCGTCCAAGGACGCTTTGATCAACATGAAAACTTTCAACCTTGCTGTGATTCAGCTCGATAGTGCTCCGTTTGATGAATCCGAATTTTGCTATCACCCTTTTGGAAGTTACCGCCAGCTCCGTTGACTGACGTTTGATAGAGGCATCAGCAAGATACCAGAAGGCAGGAATCAGTACCAGAAAGCCGGCATTCCGCACGAGCAGCGAGACCTGCGCCTCACCTGCCATCGATGTTTTCAAAGAGTAAATCAGCAAACCGGCTGCAATAGCAAAGAACAGAATTGCCTTTGAAAAAATTGTCCAGTGAAGCCTTCCCTCAACATAAAGCTTCTCCCCCTGCATCAGGTTTTTTTCAACATATCCCAAAGTTGTCACTCCTTTTTCAGTTCACGTTTTCAATGCCAGCCCCAAGCTGATGAATAAAAACTTTTTCGGGATATTGCAACTCCTTTGCTGTTTCAACGATCTTTTTGTGGTGAGTAAACAGGATAACCTGGGTTTTTTCAGCCAGCTCACTCAATACTTCAAGCGTTGCAGAAGAACGTTGATCGTCGAAATTAATCAGAATATCGTCCACAATAAAGGGCATTGGTTCACTCGCCGCAATTCTCCATGCAAGTGTTGCAAGACGCAATGCAAGATAGAGCTGATCACGTGTCCCTGAACTCATCGCTTCAACCTGGAGGCAGTTCCCATTCGCACGGATAGCTTCAAGTACCAGACGTCCATGGTCATCAATATCAGTACGTAATCCGGTAAATGAAGCCAGTGTCAGTTCCATAAAGTACCTGCCGGCAATTTTCAGCACTGGATCCTGGTTTTCCACTCTGTATCGCTCTGTCTCATCATGGAGGATCTTTGCGGCAATTTTTATGCGGATATATCGCTCTGTCAACCGGCGAATTTTTGTCAGAGAGTTCTGCAGGGCTTCTGCAATATCAGCAGCTGTTGCACTCCCATCCATACGTTCAAGCTCATGCCTCTTACTTCCAATTATCTCTGAACATTGCTGTATTTCAGGATCAAGCACAGTCGTGATCTCGTAGCTCAATCTCTCAATCTGACCGGGAAGTTCATCAGAATTTATTGTTTCAGCCTGCACTTCAACATCACCAAGCGGCACACCTTCAGCTATGCGGTTCAGACGTTTTTCGACATCAAGGAGGTTATCAGTCAGCATGGTAAAGTGACTGGCCCGCTGCTCCGCTTCAATCAACCCCTCTCTGGTATCACAACAGGCCTGTTGAAACATGGCCGCCATCTCATCCATACAGATCTGCAGCTCTGACTGACTGTTAAGAATGGCATTGTCCAAAGCCTCAAGTTCTTCGGTATCCTGCTCTAAAATAGTTTTTTCCTCTCTTGCCCTGCCAAGCCGGCTTTTAAGTTCGTTGACTGCTGACCGCGTATCGGTGGCAGCAAGATCCGGAGCAATTTTTTTCACCAGAACCTCAACATCCTCTTCAAAGCATCGAATATCCCTATCAATCCCCTCTATCCTTTTTCTGAACTCATCTGTTTCCTTGAGTTTGTCAAAGCACCGCTGAAGAGTGTCAATAAATTCTATTGTCTCTTTGGGAAGAACCCTGCTGGTGAGTCCCAACGGCTTGACTGCATCTTCCCAATCCGAACGCCACTCGGCAATCTCTCTTTCTGCTCTTGTAATGTTTTCCTTCGCATGCTCCAAAGTTCTCTTCAAATCGCGTATTCTGGCCTGTAACAATTCGCGTCGTTTATGAGCTTTTTCATGGATGTCAAGCAGTTCACGAGCGTAGACAAGAACATCGTTCAGTTCCTCTCCAGGAAAGTCCTTTCCTTTCCCGGTTCCATCAATTTCTTTTAAAAGCTCTTTTCTCAACTCCTTGCGTCGAGAGACCTTAATCGATTCGTCTTTTACATGCTTTTCCAGGGCTCCGACCTGAAGGCGCAGATTTTCAAAGGCACCGATCCATGCCCGCATTTCCAAGGGTGATAATGGTGTAACAGCAAAGTGATCCCAGACATTATGCCAGCGGCGACTCACCTCAGCGACTGCACTTTTGGCAACTGCATCAGATTCGCAAATTTCAGCAAGCCTTCTTTCAATAGTTTCAGCCCTGTTTTTTAATGACGCATGCTGCTGAACCCGATCAGCATCACGGTAAAGCCGGTCGGCAATCTGGTCAGTTACCGAAACCATACGTTCATAAGCCTCAGGCAGGGGGTGTTCGGAATCATACTTCAGGCTCTCCTCAGCAACATCCTCCCGCTGCAGCCATTGACGGCGCAGAAGCATCCAGCCATGGTCTCGCCGATTCCTGTTCCTTCTTAATTCCTCTTCAGCCGGTACGTCAGCAGTAACCTGAAGATGATGCAACTGCTCCTTCACTGCTGTATACTCCTTTGAAAGAGCTTCTTTTTCAATGTCCAGCTGACGCAGTTTATCGCTGAGGAACCTAAACTCCTCATCAAATCGACTCACTGTTTCCGGCAAAGGAATTGCAAGATACCCTGCGAGTTCCAATGGCCCTTTCCAGAGCCCCAGACGATTCAGTGCAGCACAGCATTCACTTTCAGCCCTTTCACGATCCAGCCTGAGACTCATTATTTCCCTGTCAGGATCACCGGCTCTGTCTGCGGCTGAAACCACAAGTGAAAGCCGACCGGTCTCAGTAACCGGCAAAACCATATGCAACTCACTCTCGGCATCATGTAACGCCTTTTGAGCTTCCTCTTCCTGAACCCTTGCTCCTCTGATTAACTGCATAAGAGCCGCATATCTGGTGTCAAGCTCATGCACAGCCCGTCGCTTTGCCAAGCCGGGACGCAAGCTTTCTACATCATCAAGTGATAATCCAGGCTTAATCTGCCTGAGAAGATTCCCCGCTTCTGAACGGGACGCCATACGCTGCCCATCACGCAGTGGACGGTCATTTCCCGCTTTCAGGTACTCTCCAAGGCGCTGATGAAGTTCCTCGATTATGTCCGCCTCATCCAGGACTGACCTGTTAAGAGACAGCCCTTTTATTTTTTCCAGCCGCATAAGACGTCTTACCTGTAGCTGTTCATGCTGTATGCGTGACTCTCTCTCCTTTTGTTCGAGGATAGTGCGACGTTCGCTGAAGTCAGGCGGCAAAGTTCGCACCGATCCCAGCTCAGCCAACTTTTTGAGTAGACTTTTGCGTTCCCACAGATCCGGCAGGGCCTGCATTAATCTCTCAAGCCGGCGTTTTTCTGTTTCCAGTTTTTGCCGGGACGATTGGAGTTCGTCTTTTTTTCTTACAGCCTCATAGAGAGCGTGGTTATGATCATCCCAATCCCGACTTGAAAGCGTTGCCTGTCTGAATTGCTGGTGCAGCTCCTTATAATGAGCCAAAGCTTCATTGATTGCTTTGCTCGACCCCTGAGGCCTGAAAAGGCTGTCGCTTTCATTGTCAAGATCATCTAAAAGGGGCTTCAAAGAAGCAAGACCTGCACCCGCTGCAAAAAGGGCTTTTCCAACCTCTCCCTTCTGATCAAGAATCCCTTGCCCACCCGATACAAGCGTTTCATG
>Ga0364900_10485_pt1 | contig 11112 bp, 11 predicted proteins | sample ExccelJu500002D3_FD_206974 | JGI IMG/M metagenome (GOLD analysis project Ga0364900, IMG submission 206974) | Enriched cells from Trout Bog Lake Hypolimnion, Wisconsin, USA - BchlTB.July09.5000.02.D3 | ecosystem: Environmental > Aquatic > Freshwater > Lake > Hypolimnion/Profundal zone | place: USA...
TTGCAGGTTTGCCTGAGGTTGTCGACGCTTGAAGATGATGAAATTACCTTCAACTTTAGAAATACTGGAAATGTCGAGCCGTTTGGTTTACTTATGGTTTCTAGTGAAATCTCCAGGTTAAAGAAGAGACTTCCTCAAGCTAAATTAGCTTGTTCTAATTTTGATCATATGCATTACGCTGGACATATGGGATTCTTTAAAGCATTCGGCCTTGATCATGGCAAGTATCCAGGAGAAGCTTACGGTAGTCAAAATTATATACCTTTGACAATCTTAAACTCTGAAGAGCTTAAGGAAGAGGCGATAAAAGAAGGTGTAGAAGTTGGAGAGAGAATTGAAGCTGAGAGTAAAAGACTTGCTTCGATTTTATGTAATGGAAATGAAGGAGATTTATTTGATACTCTCAGCTATTCCATTAGAGAGTTGATGAGAAATGTAATTGAACATAGCATGGCCAAAAGTTTTGGATTTTGCGCTCAATATTGGCCAACTAAGAATAGGGTTGAAGTTGCAATTCTTGATCGCGGAATTGGATTGAGGCAGAGCCTCTCCTCGAATCCCCACATTGATACAAGTTCCGACAAGAATGCAATTAATTATGCGCTAATGCCAGCCGTATCTGGCAAGGCCTTTAAAGGCTCAAGGGTTAAGCAAAAAGGCCATTGGGCTAATTCGGGATTTGGCCTCTATATGACTAGTCGAATATGTAGAAATGGCGGTAATTTCTTTATTACAAGCGGCGATACTGGGTTACTGATAACTGATAAATCTGAAGGAAAGCAGTACTTTGAAAACGCTTTCACTGGGACTGCAATTAGGATGGTTGTAAAAACTAAAGAATTAAAAAATCTGAATAATTCTTTAGAAAAATACCGCCGAGATGGATACGAGATTCAAAGGCAATATCAAGAAATTATGAACATAGACCCATCTTCTGCTTCTCTGATGTTATCTGAGGATTTTGATGTTTCAATTTGGGCAAAGCTAATTGCTAAGTTGAAATTAGCAAAATAAATCTAGCGTTACTTCAAGTAACATTTTTCAAGCCCTGGTTGACTCCGCAAGTCCGTTAACAAAACCGATTTGAATTGATTAGTTAGCCGAAAAACACCCCAATCTCTTTAAGCTCTCTTTATGGGTTATCGCTTGTGATACCCCAGATTCCGGACAGGCAGAAAGCGATTGCTGGAATGGGCGACTCTCCGTTAAAAGAAATGGTTGAGGGAATTGAGCGCCTAAATCAAGCTGGTGCAACCCGAATAGTCATTGCGTGTAATACAGCTCATTATTGGTACGATGAGCTTGCTGCCGCTAGTAAGGCGCCAATCATTCATATTGCAGATTCAGTTTGCAATCATTTGCCTGAAGGGCTTAAAAAAGTTGGAATATTGGCCACCAAAGGAACTATTGATACGCAAATGTATCAATCAAAATTTGAAAAACTTGGTATTCCTTTTGAATTGAGTAATCAGGAAGAGTTAAATGATTTTTTTACACCAGCCTGTTATGCAGTTAAGCAAAATCAGATCTATCAAGGCGGATATTTATTTGAGAAGGCCGCGCAAGGATTAATTGATCGAGGGGCCTCTCATATATTGATGGCATGTACAGAAGTGCCTTTAGGATTGGATGTCATTGGCTCATCATTGCTTGAGATCTCAATCGATCCAGCGAAGTCATTAGCGTTAGAATGTATTAAGTACTGGCATAGTGCTGCATAATTAAGTCACCCAGGGGTCATCAGAAAACAAAACTCCAGTTAGAGATAGGCTGATTTTTGGATTATTGCTTGGAGGTTAGAGCTCTATGAGTACGATGTGGGCGTGGGAACTTGACCGGTTAAGGCATGGATGCCAATATCTCTAAGTTTGTAGTCAATTGGATCATGCAAGGTATGAACTCGAGCATTACGCCAAAATCGATCAAGACCAAATTTGGCTGAAGTTGAGCTTGCGCCCATAAGCTCAAATATTTGATTGCTTACTTCAATGGCGGCACCATGAGCGATTACTTTGGACTCTGCTACTGCGATTGCAAGCAATCCCCGGGCTTCTGAGCTTAGTTCATCGCCTATTTTGAGTGCCTCATCTATTTTCTTGGAAGCATGATCAGAGACCAATTCTGCAGCTCTTACTTGGGTTTGTAATTTCCCAAATCGATTCTGAACATAGGGGTCATCCGAAGCCTTAGCAACCCCAGAATCAAAGTATGGCCTGCTATTCTTGCGGATATACTCTGCACCACGCTTGAGGGCTCCTTGAGCAATTCCTGTATATAAAGTTGTCAGAATGTGCTGAGCAATTAAGGATCTTACGGTGGATTTGCTAGATAAGATCCTACCTGGCTCAACTAAAATTTCATGTGGCTCAATTTGAACATCATTAAATAGAACCGTTCCACTATCGGTCTGTTTTTGTCCGAATGCGTCCCAGTCGCTCGTGATAGTAACCCCGGCCCTATTGCTTGGAATTGCAGCAAATAAAAGACTTTGGCTTGGCTCGTGCCATGCTGAGACAATTAATCTATCCGAGCCTACCGATCCTGAGCAGTAACTCTTAGGGCCATCAACTTGATATCCATCGCCAATGTTCTTTGCGGTGGCACGCTTATCGTTTGGGTTAAGAGCATTCCCCCAGAAAAGTTGATTAACAATAGTCTCCTTTGCGTGAGTCTCGTATTGTTTCTCATCCCCGTATAGCGCAATTGTAGTAAGTTGGAGATTATGGAAGGCATAGATATGTGCTAAAGCGCTATCTACTTGAGCTATCTTTCTTACTACACCATAAATCTCAGACCAGCTAGCACCATGCCCGCCAAACTTCTTGGGAAGACCATAGCCAAGAAGACTGCTATTTCGTATGAGATCACGTTCATACTTTGCATGACCACCTATCAAATCACGTTTAATAGCTGTATTTTCAAAGTCGTAGAGTATCGATGCCAGAGTCTCTTCTGCATTAAAGGTTTTCACCTGGCGTGTATCCAACGATTTTTCAATTGTTGCTGACATTAATCTTTCCTATTTGCAATTAAATCGCAAAGTTATATCTCGAAATAGGGTGGTTAGCCTGAACCCTAAAATGAATTTCATCTGCTATGTTAAGATAATCAGTATTCTCATGATTTAGGATTTTTAGGATTTCTGATTGCTTCTTCGCACTAGTGGGATCCTTGCGATCTCGTGGCCTAGGATTTTCGATTTCAACTTCGCCAATGATTCTGCCTGGCCTGCTAGCTAAAATAATTACCCTATCACTTAAATAAGCCGCCTCTTGAACATCATGGGTTACCAAAAGAATCGTGGTTTTATGACGTGCCGCTATTGATAGCAATAAATCTTGCAATCTCATGCGGGTAAATGCGTCTACCGCACTAAATGGCTCATCCAGTAAAAGCAGTTTTGGGTTAGTAAAGAGGCCACGAGCAATTGCCGCTCGTTGAGCCATTCCCCCCGAGAGTTCTTTGGGGTAGGCATTGGCAAAATCAGAGAGGCCTACTTCAGTCAAGAGCTCTTCTGTTAATGCACTCTTAGCACCTTTCTTGCCTTGATCAAATCCTACATTTTCAGCAACAGTTAACCAGGGGAGTAGGCGTGGCTCCTGGAAAATGAAGCCCACATCTTGAGAATGTACATGTGGTGTCTTTTCATTAACCAGTACTTCCCCTTGGTATTGTTTATCTAAGCCTGAGATTATTCTTAATAGAGTACTTTTTCCGCAACCGCTAGGGCCGACAAGGCTAACAATTTCACTATTGCACAAAGTAAAAGCAACATCATTAATAACCCGATGGTGGGCAAAATATTTGGCATTAACCCGTAATCTCAATATTGGATTAGTCAAAGTCAAACTCCTTGAGTGCCATAGACATCAGTCCAGCGCAATGAACGTTTTTCAAGCCAATGTAAGAATCCATCACTGATCTTTCCAAGTAGGGCTAGGATGATGATGGCGACAATAACTAAGTCTGCTCTGCCGGTTTCCCTGCCATCCGTGAGGAGATAGCCCAATCCTTTGGTGGCAGCGATAAGTTCTGCCGCTACTAAAAACATCCAAGATAAGGAAAGGCCAGTACGTAGGCCTGTGAAAAGGTTTGGTAGGGAGGCTGGAATAAAGATGCGAGTAATTAGTTGTCGGCCAGTAAGACCATATATCCCGCCAACCTCAACTAATTTTCTGTCCACATTTTTAATGCCGGAGACGACATTAAGGTATACCGGAAAAAAGGCGCCAATTGAGATCAATGTAATCTTGGGAGATTCGTCGATGCCGAGCCACAATAGTAATAAGGGAACCCACGCTAATGAAGGAATTGCACGCAGAGCCTGAAATGATGGATCTAGTAATGCTTCAGCTTTGCTAGAAAGCCCAACCGTTGCGCCAACTAGAACCCCCAATCCTGCTCCTATGAAAAACCCAAACAGTACTCTGAGAGAGCTAACGGCAATATGCTGTAAAAGAACACCGTTTTGGATCTGATCGGAAAGCGATGTCAATAGCTCACTTGGTGGTGGTAGCAAGTGAGCGTTAATCAAGCCCGCTTTTACCAATAACTCCCACAGAATAATTAGCCCTATTGGAATGATTGCGCCAGAGAGCTTTTTCAAAAAATCTGCAAGAATCACTTTCTCTGCTTTAGGTTTAGCGCTCACTGTAAGCGTGCTGATGGGTTGAGCACTCATGTTTGCCTTTTACTTAACTACCGCTTTGGCATAGCTTGGTTCAATCCAGCTATCAATTACTACATTGACATCTGTACCCTTTTTTACTAGTTCCTCTTCGGTCAGAATTGGCGCGGCAGATTTGAGTGCTTTTTTCTGTGTATCGCCAGGAATAGGGTTTTTAAAATTATTTCTTGAGAGTTGTAGCTGAGCAACTGGTAATGAAATTTTGGCTTCTTCAGAAATAATCTGAGCAGTTTCATCTGGATGAGACAGAATCCATTTGCGTGCTTTCTCATACGCAGCCAAAACCTTTTTGACTTGATCTGGATTTTCGTTAGCAAACTTTTCAGTTGTGTTTAAAAATCCATAAGTGTTGTAATTTACATTGCGATAGAGTAATTTTGATCCAGCATCAACTTGACTTGCAGCCATTAACGGGTCTAAGCCAGCCCAAGCATCTACACGGCCTTGTTCCAAGGCTGCGCGACCATCTGCATGCTGTAGAGCAACAATTTCTACATCAGTTTTTTTAATGCCCGCGTCATGTAAGCTGCGTAATAAAAAGAGATAAGGGTCAGTTCCCTTAGTAGCCGCAACTTTTTTACCCTTTAATTCTGTGACTGATTTGATTGGTGAATCTTTGCCAATTACAAGCGCTGTCCATTCGGGCTGGGAAAATACATATACGCCTTTAATGGGATTCCCGTTGGCTTTACTCAAAACTGCAGCTAGACCTGCTGTGGAGCCGAAATCAATACTCCCACTATTTAAATACTCCAAAGCACGGTTGCTACCCTGACTAAGAACCCACTTAACGGTGACATTGTCACCCTTGAGATCCTCTTCCAACCAGCCAAATTTTTTCAATACAAGGCTAGGAGGTGAGTAATAAGCATAATCAACTCGAATCTCTTTTGGGGTTTGGGCCATGACCATACTTGAAGAAAGTAGGGCTGCAGCAAAAACAATACTGAGTTTTTTGAAGGTAAAACGCATGATTTCCTTTGGATATATTTAAGGTAGATTAAATTTTTACAATGAATACTTCAGTTGCTTTTACTAGGGCTAGTACTTCACTACCCACTTTGAGATCCAATTCTTTAACAGATCTTGTGGTGATGACGGAGGTAACGATGCCAAAAGGAGTTTCCACATCAACTTCTGAAACTACTGAGCCCTCAATAATTTCGGTGATTTTTCCGGGAAATTGATTCCTGGCATTAATGCTCTGGATGGTCATAGAAATTCTTATTTGAGTTTTAAAGAAGTAGGATTATTTCCTAAGCATCTTTAAAGCCAAAGCAAGAAAATTTCATAAACTTATTCAGCTTATCTTCATAAGCATTCCACAATTTCTTATTTCCGAATGGGCGCTTGAGACTCTATATTGATCGATCTTTAATCAAATTTAGTCAATATAGAAAGCATTAAATGTCAAAGGTAGAGAACGTGATACCGGGATATATCAAGTTAGAAATAGAGCCTTATACCCCTAATATTGGAGCCATAATTCATAATCTGGATTTGGCGAAAATCGAAGATGAAGTCACTAAAAATGAACTTCGAAAGGCCTTGGTAGATTTTCAGGTGCTCTTTTTTAGGAAGCAGGATTTAAGCCCTCAGCAGCACATAGCTTTTGCGAGAATATTTGGCGATCCAGATAAGGCAAAAGCATTCTTTCCGCGCCATAAAGAAGAGAGCGTAATTGAGGTATTGGAGGCCAAGCCTGCTGGTCATACATATGGTACTGATCAGTGGCATACGGATATTACCTTTAGCGCGAATCCACCAACAGGAACAGTTCTTTACTCCCGAATCATCCCCCCATCAGGAGGAGATACATTGTGGGCTAGTGGTACTGCTGTATATGATTCTCTACCCCAGCATTTGCAGGCTTACTTAGAGACGCTCGAGGCAACTCATAGTTTTGAGCATAGTGGTTGGCCAAATTATTTTGCCCAACTGGAAAATGGCCGGGAACTTTATCGTCAAGCCCGAGCTGATCATTTGCCGGTAGTACATCCTGTTATTCGAAAGCATCCAATTACAGGTAAAAAGATTGTTTACGTTAATCCTAACTTTACCGATAGGATTAAAGGGCTATCACGCCAGCAAAGCGATGCACTTCTGGCTTTTCTATTTGCCCAGTTTCAGCGCCCTGAATTTCAGGCTCGATTGCGCTGGGAAAAGGATACGGTTGCCATTTGGGATAACCGCGCTACGCAACATTATGCGGCAAATGACTACGGCAGCTCACATCGACTCTTGCACCGAGTTACTTTCGGTGAAGATAAAGCGTTTTAAAAGGGGTATAGAGAATATGAAGTCGAAGAATATTATTCATCAAGTTTTCAAAAGATGGCTCTCATACTTAGTCGTAGGAGTTGTGTTTGGCAGTCTAACTATTGGTGGGGTGCAAGCTGAAGAAACTCAATACCCTAAAGAGCTAAGAATTGGGTTTCAGAAATATGGCACACTTATTATTTTGAAGGCTAAGGGAGCGCTCGATAAGCGCCTTGCTGAAAAGGGCGTCAGCGTTAAGTGGTCAGAGTTTGCATTTGGTCCACCACTTCTAGAGGCAATTAACGTTGGAAGTATTGATGTCGGTACTACGGGGGAATCTCCGCCGATTTTTGCTCAAGCTGCTGGAGCCGATATCGTCTACATTGGTAATGAGCCTCCCGCACCTAAAGGAGAGGGCCTGATTGTTCTTAAAGATTCGCCAATTAAAAAGGTTTCGGATCTCAAGGGCAAAAAAATTGCAGTTGCTAAAGGCTCAAACGCGAACTATCTTCTAGTCAGACTCCTAGAAAATGCGGGTCTTAAGTTTACGGATGTTGAGGTGGTCTATTTGACGCCGGCAGATGCAAGATCTGCTTTTGAAACAAAGGCAGTTGATGCGTGGACTATTTGGGATCCCTTTTATGCGGCCGCTGAGAAACAGTTGGGTGCACGATTATTGGCTGACGGAAGTAATGCAGTATCAAATTACCAATTTTATTTAGCCTCCCGAACTTATGCAGAAAAATACCCAGAAGTGATTGGAATCCTGCTTGATGAAATAGGCAAAATTGATCAATGGGGTAAGCAAAATCCGGATGAGGTGGCTAAGTTTATAGCGCCTCTAATTGGAATTGATTTGGCCTCAGTAGATCTTGCTGCCAAGCGTTTAAGTTATGGAGTAAAGCCAGTAAATGCCGCGGTATTGGAGTCGCAACAAAAAATTGCAGATAAATTTTTCGAACTGAAATTGGTTCCCAAGAAAGTGCAAGTTAGCGATGCTAGTTGGTCTCCTCCTTCGAAGAAATAAAGGATTTAGATGGCCCACCAATTTACCTTTGCAAATGAATTCAGGCGCAGCGCCAATTTAAAAGCGTTATCAACATTAAAAAATTGAGAAGTGCATGACAAAATTTGCTCATCAGATTATTGATTTTCGAAACAGGCCGGCCTCATTAGACCCTTTTTATGGATCGACTCCAGGAACGCCTGAGTATGAGACTGCAAAGTGGCTTAATCGCCGGACTGGCTCGCATGTTGACAACCATTTTGAAAATTCTTATTCGAAGAATGCATATCTTCAAGAAATACGTGACAGTGGAATCACCTACGCAGTAGTTGTTGGGCGAGATACACCGAGTTTGACCGTTTCAAATGACCAAGTTTATGAGTTAACTAGCGGGCATCCGGAGTTAATTGGTTTGGGTTCTGTTGATCCACAAGCCCATGGAATCCAAAAAACCCTGGAAGAAATAGAGCGGTCGATCAAAGTTTTAGGTCAAAAGGCAATCAATATTGAGCCGGGCTTTGTTAGTCCTGCGATTTATCCTGATAATAAAATTTACTTTCCAGTGTATGAACTTTGCCAGTCATTGGGGGTTCCCGTGACGGTGATGTCAGGGCCAACCACACCGGATTTGGCATTTAATGATCCATCAGCCATTGCACGCGTGGCTCGTACATTTCCTGATTTATCAATTGTCTGTTATCACGGGTTCTGGCCAAAGGCCCAAGAGATTATTGGCGCAGCCTTCCGATACCCCAATCTTTATCTATGTCCGGATATGTATATCTTTACCCCAGGCGGTAGCGCATATATTGAAGCTGCCAAAGGCGTACTTCAAGATCAATTTTTATTTGGAACATCATATCCATTTAGGGCTATGAAGCAGACTGTAGATGATTTTATTGCCCTTAATTGGAGTGACGCAGTTCTTGAGAAGGTCCTTTTTAGCAACGGAAAAAGATTGCTAAAGCTATAAATGAATTAGCTGCTGATAAGCCTTTGTTTAGGGCTTTGCATGGCAGACAAGTATTGATAATTAATCCAGTTTACAGAAACTTATATGAAAAACTTAGAAAAATTTAGAAATAATTCTTTGCTTGAAACTCTAAATATTAAAAAAGAGTTATCTATACCTTTAATTTTTAAGCGCGCAGTTCATGCAATTGCGCTTATGCTAGCTTTTATTTCATTGTCTGTTGCCGCACAAGGCACTATTCCTGGTGAGATTCGCCTAGATTACGCTTACTATTCCCCGCCCTCCTTAGTAGCAAAGAAATTTGGCTGGATGGAGGAGGAATTCAAGCCTGATGGAACCACTATTAAGTGGGTATTTAGCCAGGGCAGTAATAATTCACTAGAGTACTTGAATTCGGGAAGTACAGACTTTGCCTCAACCTCTGGAATCTCCGCTTTAGTCTCTCGAACAAATGGATTTCCAGTCAAGATAGTTTACATACTCAATACAAATGAATCTTCTGCATTAATGGTTACGAAAGATTCGCCAATAAAAACTTTTGCTGATTTAAAAGGTAAAAAGATAGCTGCTACCAAAGGTACTGATCCATACTTCTTTACACTGCGAGCTCTTGATGCCAATCAACTAAAGCGTGATGACGTTGAGCTTGTTCACCTCCAGCATCCCGAAGGTCTACAGGCTTTATTACGTGGTGATGTAGTGGCTTGGGCTGGACTTGATCCCCACATGGCTTCAGGCGAAGTAAATAGTGGTATCCATCCCATTTATAGAAATGCTACATTTAGTAGTTTTGTTACTTTAGACACAACTGAAAACTTTATTAAAAATCATCCTCAAGCACTTGAGCGTGTATTGAAAGTTTACGAACGGGCTCGCATTTGGATCCTCCAAAATCCAGATGAGGCGGCACGTATTGTGTCTGCTGAATCAAAGCAATTGCCTCAAGTAATTCGTCAATATTTGACTCGTTCAAATTTCAATAAACCCATTCCGCAAGCCATCCATACCGATCCAATTAAAGCCGCAATTCCTATTCTTGTTGAGGATGGAGTCGTAAAACGGGACAGTAATATAAATGTAGCCTTTGACAGTTTGGTGGACTCGAGCACTGCTAAGCGTGTCGTTAAAAAATAACGGTTTTAGGCAGTATATTGACCAACTTATCGCAGACTCCTCTCTTTTTATAAGGGGTCTGCTCCAGCCCTTAACTGCATAATGTTTTGGGTCTAAATTAGGTCCTAGAGCGTTTTCCCGAAAGATTTATTGTCTTTTATTGACTCTGCCAGTTACTTTTCTGCGAATACTCTAATAGTTTTTCTTAGGACCTTATTCATTAGAAAGTTGTAGTTAGCAATTAAATTCACTTCTCGAAATAACGGTCGACCTTTAGGATTATGGCTGTTATTGAGGAGGTGAAATGACTAAGCAAAATAAAGTTGATGCAGTTGAAGACAATGGAAAATTGACCCGTTTCTTTGAGGTTTTCAAGTTAATTGTCGGATTTTCTTTGGTCGCCATTCCTGTGTATTTGGTTATTAATTCTGACTTCATAGCTAGGCTACTAACGCAAACGGCAAACCAAGAACAGATAGTCATTGGATTGTTAATTATTTTTGGTTTTTTTGGTGGCTTGATCCTGTTGATAGAGTATCTTTTAAAAACGGGTTCATCTGATAGTTATTACGAATTTCCACCGCTATGAATTAATGCCATAGAAAGGCAATAGATTTGCTTACCAGCATAAGTAAAGAAAAAATTCTTGGTTCACAATCTATCTCAGATCTTGAATACTGAATTCACTTTAACTTAAAGGAGAATTCAATTGAGCCTATCTATAAATCATTCCAAATTAAATAGTTCGCTAAATTTAGTTGCCAGGATTCTATTGGCTTCTTTATTCCTATCGGCAGGCATTTCCAAAATTACCAACTTTCAAGTGATCAATGACTTAGTGAGTTCAATCGGCATTCCGTACGCTAATATTTGGACAGCTTAATGGTTACATTACCGGCAGCTATACAGCATATTCGCTCTGGCCGCCTGACAGCATTAGGTGTTAGTTCAGAAAAACGCTCCACTGGCGCCCCAGAAATACCAACTATCGCCGAAGCAGGTCTGAAAGGATATGACCTCAACTCCTGGCAAGGCTTTCTGGCTCCCGCTGGAACGCCTCAGAACATTATCCAA